>OLQH01000187.1_pt1 | contig 73267 bp, 70 predicted proteins | sample 1672671 | NCBI WGS metagenome assembly OLQH01 (sample SAMEA3136712, study PRJEB25190) | human gut metagenome
TGAATAGATCATGTGAAAACTCCTTTCGATATGTAGATTGTATTAGCAAACAGTGCGGCGCCGTATGGTAAAGCGCCTTATTGATAACAAAATACCTCTGCGGCAAAAAGGCCGCAAAAATACCTGTCCCTAATCGCTCGTATTATTTTCTCATATTTCAAGTTAAAAATCCAGCCTTTTTGAAAAAATTTGTCAAAGAATTGTCGAAGTGGTAAAAATAAGCGTATCCGATGCTTATGAGGGCTTCGGATACGCTTATAAAATCCACATTTCTGTTATCAGTTCAACATCATCCGGTCATAAACGACCGAACCAACTTTTCTGTTATCAGTTCAACATCATCCGGTCGCAAACGACCGAACCAACGTTATTGTTATCAGTTCAACATCATCCGGTCGTTGGCGAATTCTCCGCCGCTGGCCTGTTCGAATTTCTTCAGGAGGTCTGATACCTGAAGCTTCTTCTTCTCTTCTCCTGACACGTCATAGATAACTCTTCCTTCATGCATCATGATAAGGCGGTTTCCGTGAGCGATGGCATCCTTCATATTATGGGTAATCATCAGGGTGGTCAGGTGATCCCTGTCAACGATCTTTTCCGTGATATCCAGAACCTTTGCCGCTGTTTTCGGATCCAGCGCCGCCGTATGCTCGTCAAGGAGCAGAAGTCTGGGCTTTTTCAGGGTTGCCATAAGCAGGGTCAGCGCCTGGCGCTGGCCTCCGGAAAGGAGGCCGACTTTGCTGGTCATGCGGAATTCCAGTCCGAGCTCCAGAATTTTCAGCTGTTCCTGATACTCTTCTCTTTCCTTCTGCGTAATTCCCAACCTGAGGGTGCGGTGGCCTCCCCGCCGTGCCGCCAGTGCCAGATTTTCTTCTATCTGCATATTGGCGGCAGTTCCCGTCATCGGGTCCTGAAACACGCGCCCCAGATATTTGGCCCGTTTATATTCCGGCAGCTTGGTCACATCGATGCCGTCTATGCTTATCGTACCCGCGTCTGCATAAAAAACACCTGCCACTGCATTGAGCATCGTTGACTTTCCTGCCCCGTTTCCGCCAATGACGGTTACAAAGTCTCCCTCCTGAAGCTCAAGGGAAAGGCCGTTCAGCGCTGTTTTTTCATTAATCGTACCCGCGTTGAAGGTTTTGGTAATATCTGTTAGCTTAAGCACGGGAAGCACCTCCTTTTTTTACCGTCTTTTTGGAATATTTGTCCTTCAGGTAAGGGATTGCCAGGAACAGAGCCACAACCAGGGCTGAAAACAGCTTCAGATCGTTGGAATTCAGGCCCAGCCACAGAACCACCTGCAGAACGATATAGTAGATAATTGCTCCCAGGGCCGCCGAAAACAGCTTGAAAGCAAAGTTCCCGCGGACACGGCTGAAGATTACTTCACCGATAATAACGGCCGCCAGGCCGATAACGATAGCGCCCCGTCCCATATTTACATCCGCAAAGCCCTGATACTGGGCATAAAGCGCACTGGCAAAAGCAACGATTCCGTTGGAAAGCATAAGTCCCAGGATTTTACAGAAATCCGTATTGATTCCCTGTGCCCTGGACATATTCGGGTTGGAACCGGTGGCGCGGATGGAGCATCCAAGCTCAGTACCGAAAAACCAGTACAGTAAAGCGATCAGTACAATAAGAATTACGATACAAATCAGTATTGTATTTTTATAAAAAGGAACGCCCTTTATGTAGCGCAGTGAAACCAGCAGGGAATACTTATCCACGCTGACTGCCTGATTGGAGCTGTTGGCAAGAATTCTCAGGTTAATGGAATAAAGGCCGAGCTGGGTCAGTATTCCTGCAAGAATTGCCGGGATTCCCATGGCCGTATGAAAAATTCCCGTAACCAGTCCGGCAAGCGCCCCTGCCAGAACCGCACATAAGAGGGAAAGGCCGATGGAATGTCCGCTTCGTATCATCATAATACAAACAGCGCCTCCGGTGGCCATTGTTCCATCCACTGTCAGGTCCGCCAGATCCAGTATCTTGTAGGTAATATAAACCCCGATTGCCATAATGCCCCAGATCAATCCCTGGGCGCAGGCGCCTGGCAGCGCGTTAAAGAGCGACATGATATTCACTTCATTTTACCTCCGCGTATCTTTTTAATTAAGCCTCTTTGGACTTTTCTTCATTTTTAGGGCTTTTACGTATTTTCACAGCCAAATATATATTTATAACAGGAAAAAATATGATCTTCTTTTCCAACTATAGAGTACGACAAAAAGCGGTAAAAAAGCAGGGCTTTTTTAACCGCTTCTGTACGTAAGGAACTAAAACCGTTCCCCAGTTCACCGCAGATGGCTGCGGGGATGTACTTTATGTTAGGAACATTGGTTATTCGGCTTTGATGGCAACATAGTCATCAGGCACTGTAATATTCAGTTCTTTGCAGATTGCTTCATTGTATTCCTTGGTTACATTGGGAGCGGATTCAATCGCCATGGTTGTAATGTCAGCGCCGTTTACAAGAATATCCACTGCCATCTCGCCGGCTTTATATCCGATATCGTAATAGTTGATGGACAGGGTGGCTACGCCGCAGCCCTTGCAGATTCCTTCTTCACCGGCAATGACGGGAACGCCTGCGGGCAGACATACATTATTGATAACCTCTGTATTGGAAGCAGCCGTATTGTCTGTGGGAACATAGATTACATCACACTCTCCCGCCGCATTGGTGGTTACGGAAGCGATATCATTGGAGTCTGCGAAGGTGTAGGTCTTGCAGGTATATCCCAGCCCTTCCAGATGTTCCTGGATGGTATTTGCCTGATATACGGAATTGGCTTCTGCAGAGCAGTAAAGCAGGCCGACAGTTTTGGCATCCGGGAAAAGCTCATTCAGCATGGCTGCCTGTTCCTTCAGGGGAGCCAGATCGGATGTTCCGGAGATATTCTTGCCGGTGGTTCCTGTCCACTCGTCAATTTCCAGCGCAGTCGCATAGTCTGTGATGGAGGTTCCAAGAATTGGAATGGTTCCGGTCCCTGCCGCTGCTGCCTGAAGGGAAGCTGTTGCATTTGCCAGAATCAGATCCACGTCTGCAGAAACAAACTGATTGATAATGGTTGCGCAGGTTGCGGAATCACCGGAAGCATTCTGCTCGTCAAATTCCACGTTATCCTCGCCAAGCTTTTCTATCATGGCTTCCTTGAAGCCTTTTGTTGCGGCGTCAAGCGCTTCGTGCTGCAAAAGCTGGCAGATACCGATCCTGTATACTTTATCCGAATCGGTCTGCGCTGCTGGCGCTTCACTGTCGGCTGCCGCCTGGCTTTCCGCAGGTGCCTGGACCGACTCCTGTACAGCCGGCTCCGAAGCCGTGGAAGCAGCATTCTGTGCACTGCTGCCGCAGCCGGCCAGCATGGCTGCCGTCATTGATAAAACGGTTGCTACTGTAAATAACCTTTTCATAACTTTTTCCTCTTTTCTATGTATCTTTTACAGTTCGACGCTTTAGCGCGTGCAAGCATTAACGCGTCTAACAGTAACTATACACGAAAATAATGCTTTCGTCAATAATAATTTCAATATTTCGTATATGGCCTGCAATATTTTGTAGCAGCTCATTTATTGAAGCTGTTATAAAATTTACCACTTATTCAAAAAAACTCATGTATTCCCCATAAAAATGGCAATCAAAAAAACGGGCAGATTGCTCCACCCGCTTTTTTGATATATAAATATCCGGTTCATTCCATTGAAATTACTGTTTATCCGCCGTTTGCCAGTACTTACTGTCTGTCCGTACCAGCCTGTGTGCCGCGTTTTTCGGATATTTCCGTTCTGGTTTTATAAATGCTGTTGGCAGGTACAAAGCCTCTTACCATAGAGGTGGGATAAATATTGCTGTCTCTGCCGATTACCGTTCCGGGATTCAGGACGGAATTACAGCCGACCTCCACATTATCGCCCAGCATGGCGCCGAATTTTTTCAGGCCCGTATGGAATTCCTCTCCATTGCATCTAACTACAACGAGGGTTTTATCGCTCTTTACATTGGAGGTAATGGAACCGGCTCCCATGTGTGATTTAAAGCCGAGAATGCTGTCTCCCACATAATTATAATGGGGAACCTGCACCTTATTGAACAGGATTACATTTTTAAGCTCAGTGGAATTGCCTACCACGGCTCCTTTTCCAACGATGGCGCTGCCCCTGATAAAGGCACAGTGGCGGATCTCCGCTTCCTCGTCCACGATGGCCGGACCGTTGATATAAGCGGTAGGCGCAACTTTGGCAGATTTTGCAATCCACACATCCTCGCCGATTTTGTTGAATTTATCTGCAGGAAGCGTATTTCCCAGTTGTATGATAAAAGCCTTGATTTTCGGTAATGCCTCCCAGGGATAGGTAAGGCCCTCAAATAAAGGCGCTGCAATCGTTTCATTCAAGTTATACAGATTTATGATTTTACATTCTTCCATGTCCGCTCCTTACTGTGTCCGTGACACTCGCTGCCTGCTTACACGCTGCCTGCTGCCCCTGGCCCGGTCAGGCTTCCTTCGCCTCCGTTTTCTTTCCGGCAGCCGCCCTGGAGGGCTGCTTCGTGTAATACTTTGAATTTTCCTCAAACTGCCTGTACAGAATCTGTTGATTGTTCAGCTGCTTCACGATGTTGGTTCTGCGTCCAACAAAATCGGTCAGCTTTTTCATATACTCCTGTGATGTAATCGTGCCATCCGCTACCATGGTCAGGCCTTTTTCCCAGCTGGCCGTAAGTGCCGGATTCAGCAGCGGCCTGATGGAATCGGATACCACGTCATAAATCATTTCCCCCATCTGCGTGGGCGTAATGATCTGTGTTTTTTTATTCAGGTCAAGATACTGGATGGATACCAGCTTCTTCAGGATCTCCGCCCTTGTGGCGCTGGTCCCGATACCGCTTCCCTTAATCTGGGCGCGAAGTTCGTCATCTTCAATGAACTGGCCGGCGTTTTCCATCGTCAGGATCATGGTTCCTGAATTATAGCGCTTTGGCGGAGATGTCTCCCCTTCCTTGATCTCCAGGCCCTCATTTACAAGCGGCGTGCCTTTTTTCAGCCCCTGGAGTATTTTCAGGAAGGCGGCATCGCATTTCACATCCTCCTGTGCGCCGTCTTTCTCCTCATTTCTGTTCTCTGCATTTGCAGGAACGTCTTCTTTTTTCCTGGAAAAAGAGAACTGGCTCACCTTCAGGTAGCCTTCCTCCGTCAGCACCCTGAAGCTGGCAAAAAAACGCTCTCCCTTCATAATACTGACCAGGGATACCTTCTGGTATACCGCAGGCGGATAAAAAATACTTAAAAACCGTCTCACGATAATTTCATAAACCTTTGCGGCCGTGGCGGAAACGCTTTTCAGCGCCCCCAGTCCCTGTCCGGTAGGAATAATCGCATAGTGATCCGTAATCTGTTTATCATTGACGTATCTTGTTTTGGCAATTCCCTGATAGCTTTTGCTTTCCAGAATCTGCGCCGCAAAGGGGGCAACGGAACTGATTCCCCGAAGCCCGCTGATATTTTTGCTGATTTCCTTTGCAACAGCGGTGGAAAGCACACGGGCATCCGTTCTCGGATAGGTAGTCAGCTTTTTTTCATAAAGCTCCTGGACGATCCGCAATGTCTCATCCGGGCTGATTTTAAAATATTTGGAGCAGTCATTCTGAAGCTCTGCCAGATTATACAAAAGCGGCGGATTCTTCTGTTCTTTCTTCCGCTCGATTTTATCCACAACGGGAATTTCCCTGGGCTCCTCCTCCAGGAAATTTATCAGCTTCTGCGCTTCTTCCTTATCCTTAAAGCCGTTTTCCTTATACAGTAAAGGCGACTGGAACCATCTGGAGCCTTCCACTGCCCTCCATTCTCCTTCAAAGCTGCGGCTGCCGTTCTCAGCGGCCGCCAAAGAAGCACTTGCCTGGTTGTCCTTCGCCTGGCAGGCAATGGAAAAGCGCCCGGTTACCCTGTAAAACGGCGTCTTCACAAACTGCCGGATTTCCCGCTCGCGGTTTACCACCATTCCCAGGACACAGGTCATTACCCGGCCTACAGAAATAACAGCCTTGTCTCTTTTCAGGTAGTTCTTCACCGGTGTGCCGTATTTCAGGGTCAGTACACGGGAAAAATTGATGCCCATCAGATAATCTTCCTTGGCGCGCAGATAAGCCGCATCGCAAAGGCTGTCATAGGCAGAAAGATCCTTGGCTTCCCGGATGCCTCTGAGAATCTCTTCCTCTGTCTGGGAATCAATCCAGACCCGGCGGCGTTCCTTGCCATGGACGCCGGCCTGTCTTTCCACCAGACGGTAGATATATTCTCCTTCCCGCCCGGAGTCGGTACAGACATAAATTCTGGTGACATCGGCCCGGTTCAGCAGGCCGCTCACAATGTCAAACTGCTTCTGGACGCCGGGAATTACTTCATATTTATATTCCTCCGGAATAAAAGGCAGCGTTTTTAACGTCCACCTTTTTAATTCCGGGTCATAAGCATCCGGGTAGCTCATGGTTACCAGATGTCCGACACACCATGTGACAATGGCCTCGTTTGATTCCATGTAGCCGTCCCGGTTGCTCATATTGTATTTTAAAGCTTTTGCAAATTCGCGGGCAACACTGGGTTTTTCCGCAACAAATAAATCTTTGCCCAAATCATACCTCTTTTTTCAGGGCTTATTTTTTAGTAATATATCCCTGTGCTTTCAGCAGTTCCGCACACAGAACGGCTCCGCCTGCTGCTCCACGGACCGTATTATGGGAAAGTCCGATGAACTTCCAGTCATAAACCGTATCTTCACGGAGACGTCCCACGGAAATCCCCATGCCCTTTTCATAATCCACATCCAGGGAAACCTGCGGACGGTTATCTTCCTCCAGATACTGGATGAACTGCTTCGGCGCGTTGGGAAGCTCCAGCTCCTGAGGCAGGCCTTTGAAATTCACAAGCTTTTCAATCAGCTGCTCTTTGGTGGGCTTCTTGTTAAACTTCACGAAAACAGCGGCCGTATGTCCATTGAGTACGGGGACGCGGATACACTGGCAGGTGATCACCGGGCTTGTCGCCGGAACGATGACGCCGTCTTCAATTTTACCCCAGATACGGAGAGGTTCCTTTTCACTCTTTTCTTCTTCTCCGCCAATATAGGGAATGATGTTTCCAACCATCTCCGGCCAGTCCTTAAAGGTCTTTCCGGCGCCGGAAATCGCCTGATAGGTGGTGGCTACCACTTCTGTAGGCTCGAATTCCTTCCAGGCGGTCAGCACGGGGGCATAGCTCTGAATGGAGCAGTTGGGCTTTACGGCAACAAAGCCTCTTGTGGTTCCTAGGCGTTTCTTCTGGAAATCTATTACCTTCATGTGCTCCGGATTGATTTCCGGCACTACCATGGGAACATCCGGGGTCCAGCGGTGTGCGCTGTTGTTGGATACCACAGGGGTCTCCGTTTTCGCATATTCCTCTTCAATCTTCTTGATCTCTTCCTTTGTCATATCAACGGCGCTGAAAACAAAATCCACCTGAGCGGCAACCTTTTCCACTTCGTTGACATTCATAATCACGATTTTCTTAACCGCTTCCGGCATGGGAGTGGTCATTTTCCATCTGTCACCCACGGCATCCTCATAAGTTTTGCCTGCGGATCTGGGACTTGCAGCAATTGTGGTCACTTCAAACCATGGATGATTCTCCAGCAGGGATATAAAACGCTGTCCCACCATACCTGTTCCGCCTAAAATACCTACCTTCAGTTTCTCACTCATTTTTTCTCTCCTCATCTTTCTTCTATATATATTCTAAATGTAACTGTTTAGGACGGTGTATCTTCTTAAATGTGGTTTAAGAATGCCATTCTTCCTTCAGGTATTCCCTGTTAACACGGATGACTTCCTTCATGGCCTCCATACCTGGCGCTCCCAGTGTCAGCCTTTTTTCCACGCAGGTTTTCAGTGATACCGCATCGAAAATATCTTCCTCAAATACAGGGCTGACGTTTTTGAGTTCCTCCAGGCTTAAGCTGTCAATGCTGGTATTCTTCTCAATGCAGTACAGCACCAGCCTGCCGATAATGCCGTGGGCATCCCGGAAGGGCACGCCTTTTCCCACAAGATAATCGGCGGCGTCCGTGGCATTGGTGAAGCCGTTTACCGCGCTCTTTTCCATGACGGCTTTATTAAAGCGCATGGTCTTTACCATTCCGTTAAAAAGGATCAGGCAGTTCTTTACTGTATCTATGGCGTCAAAGGTCAGTTCCTTGTCTTCCTGCATGTCTTTGTTATAGGCGAGAGGAATTCCCTTCATTGTTGTCAGAATAGAAACAAGCGCTCCGTAAACACGTCCGGTCTTGCCTCTTGTCAGCTCAGCAATGTCCGGATTCTTCTTCTGCGGCATGATGCTGCTGCCGGTGGAATAGGCGTCGTCGATCTCCACAAATCGATATTCATTGGAATTCCAGGTGATTATCTCCTCCGAAAAACGGCTTAAGTGCATCATCACCGTGGAAAGCGCTGATAAAAACTCTATCAGATAGTCTCTGTCGGAAACGGAATCCATGCTGTTTAACGTAGGACCCGCGAACCCCAGCAGGGAAGCCGTCATACAGCGATCCAGCGGATAGGTGGTACCCGCCAGAGCGCCGGCTCCCAGAGGGCAGTAATTCATGCGCGCATAAATATCCTTCATCCGAAGCCTGTCCCTTTTAAACATTTCAAAGTAAGCTCCCAGATGGTGTGCCAGCGTGGTGGGCTGCGCCTTCTGCATATGTGTGAAGCCTGGCATATAGGTATCCAGGTTCTCTTCCATCAGCGTTATCAGCGTTTCCAGCAGTTCCTTCAGGCGGCCGTCGATTTCCAGCAGCTCCTGACGCACATACAGCCTCATATCCAGAGCCACCTGATCGTTGCGGCTCCTTCCGGTGTGAAGCTTCTTTCCGGCATCCCCGATCCGGTCAATCAGATTCGCTTCCACAAAGCTGTGGATATCCTCATACTCTTCGGTAATCACAAGACGTCCCTCTTCCACATCCCTGCGGATGCCGGTCAGGCCCTCCGTGATTGCTTCCTTCTCTTCCTCCGTCAGGATTCCCTGCTCCTTAAGCATCGCCGCATGGGCAATGCTTCCTTCAATATCCTGTACGAAAAACCTTTTGTCAAAATTAATAGACGCATTGAACTGATATGCCAGCCTGTCCGTTTCCTTGGTAAAACGTCCGCCCCAGAGCTGTGCCATAAACATCCTCCATTCCGCCAAAAATCCGGCCTTTTATTCGATAAAAAATGACCTTAAAAATCAATTTAAAAATGATACTACCATAAAATGAACTTTATTGCAATAAAGTTTTCTTATCAAACGCCAGTATCTTCCGCAGACAGACAAAAAGCACCAGACCTGATGCCACAGTAAAGACAGCGGCCGCACTCCGGCGATTCCATAGCTGATTATTCTCCTCTCCCAGCGTCATTGCCACAGAGGCCAGATTGGACACGGCATGGACCAGAAACGCCGCCAAAAAACCGCCGCATTTTTCATAGGCCGCCGCCAGCACAAGCCCCAGTCCCGCCGCGTAGACCGCCTGAACCCGCTGCCGTAGATAAGCTCCGCCATCCCGTCATACATTCCGGACGCGCTTTCCAGCCCGGTGAGAATCAATAAGCCGTTAAGCGTAATGCATACCGAGATCCCTGCAGGGATGAGAAGCCAACCGCAGCCCAGGGCCTTTCCTCCCCAAAACAGCCTGTCCGTCAGGCCCTTTCCTTTTTGCAGACGTTCCCAGGCGAGCAGGGTAAGGATTGCTGCAGCTGCGCCAATCCCCGTCACCTCCAGTACGGAAAAACTGTGGGGACAGGAGAATGCAGCAGCTCCCAATGCCGCCAGGAACCATAGAAAAGGCCATAACAACCCCCACATAAGCTTCAAGCCCCGCATATATGCAGTCCCCCTTACATAAGCCGACAAAAAGCTGGCTTTTTCTTTTTATTTTACCATTTTCCCCTGTTTTCTTCCACCGGAAAAATACCGGGAAGGAACCATTTCCCCCCGGTTTCATATGATATGTTATATAACTGACCGGACCTGGATTGCCGCTGTGGGACCTGCCGCTTCCTTTCCCGGCCAGATTGGAGGATTGACATGGAAGATATCATACTCTCATTGAAAAATATAGCATTCTCCTATCACAGCCTGAATGGAGAAATAAAAGCACTCAACAATATATCCTTTTCGGTCAAAACCGGAGAATTCCTGGCCATCGTCGGTCCCAGCGGCTGCGGAAAATCCACGATTTTATCACTTATTGCCGGATTGCTTCAGCCTGAATCCGGCGATATTACTTTTTATACAAAGGATCCTCAGGACAAAAAGCCCGGCATCGGGTATATGCTTCAGCACGACCACCTGTTTGAATGGCGGGATATTTATAAAAACGTTATGCTGGGCCTGGAGATCAATAAGCAGATGACGCCTGAGAAGAAGGAAAAGGTTCTTGCCATGGTGGATGATTACGGGCTTACACCGTTCCTTCACAAGAAGCCCAGCGAGCTTTCAGGGGGGCTGAAGCAGCGTGCCGCACTGGTGCGCACCCTGGCTTTGGAGCCGGAAATACTGCTGCTTGACGAACCCTTCAGCGCCCTGGATTACCAGACGCGCCTGACCGTATCGGCTGATATCTGCCGCATTATACGTTCCGCCGGGAAAACAGCCATCCTGATCACTCATGATCTTTCGGAAGCCGTCAGCCTCGCAGAACGAGTCATTGTACTGAGCAACCGGCCCGCCCGGGTTAAGGCGGAAATTCCCATCCATCTGACCCTGAAGGACGACTCTCCGCTGGCCTCCAGAAATGCGCCTGAATTCAAGGATTATTTTAATCTGCTATGGGAGGAACTGACAGATGAATCATAAAAATAAAATGAAAAATATGACTCCGGCAGAACTTTCCGCGTCTGCCCAGGAGCGTTTTGTTGCTGATCACAGAAGGCACCACAGAATGGTGACCTTCATGCGTTTTTTTATCCTGCTTGTATTCCTGGCTGTCTGGGAGCTGTGCGCTGATTTGAAAATCATCGACTCCTTTTTCTTTTCCAGTCCCAGCCGGGTGGTTACCTGTTTTATTACTATGCTGCAGAAGAACTCCTTATGCATGCATATTGGAGTAACGCTGTATGAAACCATTTTAAGCTTTCTGCTGGTATTCGGCTTCAGCATGCTGTGCGCCACCCTGCTGTGGTATTCCTCCAGGCTGACGGAAATTCTGGAGCCTTATCTGGTGGTGCTTAACAGCCTTCCCAAATCCGCCCTGGCGCCGCTTCTTATCGTATGGCTGGGAACCGGAATGAACACGATTATCGTAGCCGGTATTTCCGTTGCTATCTTCGGCGCCATTATCAATCTTTACACCGGCTTCCGCCAGGTGGATGAGGAAAAAATCAAACTGATTTACACCCTGGGCGGGAACCGGAGGAATACACTTTTTAAGGTGGTGCTTCCCGGTTCCATTCCTATTATTCTGAGCACCATGAAGGTGAATATCGGTCTTGCCCTTGTGGGTGTAATCATCGGGGAATTCCTGGCGGCAAGAAGAGGGCTTGGTTATCTGATCATTTATGGAAGCCAGGTCTTCCAGCTGAATATGGTAATTACTTCTATTATTATACTCTGTATTATTGCCATGGGACTTTATCAGATGATTCAGTGGCTGGAGCATTATTATAAAAAGAAATGATAAAAGAAAGGCCGTACAGCTTTGGTGTGCTGTATGGCCTTTCCTGTATTTTTTCGACGGATGCATTTTCAGGACGGATTTTCCTTCGCTGCAAACCTACATAAAATTTTTTCCTTCGCTGTAAAGCTGTACAAAAATGAGTTTTCTAAAGCCTGGTGTCCCACCTGCCGCAGAATACATTTTCCTGGTAGCGTCCTTTGAATTCTGATTTTCCCATAATCTTTCCTATCGCGGCTTCCATAACTGTTTCGGAATCAAGATAGGCGTTGATATAGGTCCTGGCCATCGGTACATCAATGAGGTGGTTGGGAAAGCCAAGCGATAAAAAGATGGTGGGGATCTGTGAAACATACCAGGGCTGATCCGCAGGTGAGGCCCATTTGACACGCATCGAATTATACTGGGCAAAGCCTGTCACATGGAGGGCGACAATGCAGGCATCGTATTTTGCCTGGAAATCCTCCATTTTCCCTTTTCCCTGAGGCGTCTGGGCATCCACCTGGAAGCCCTGCTGCTGTAGCAGGCGGATCAGCTGTTCTTTTACTTCCTCACTGTTGTCCTTGATCAGCTTGCCGGCCACCACCATGCCTTCCCCGCCGCCGATAAATACAAGCTTCAGCCGCCTGCTTTTTTCAGGGGTCAGCGGGAGGATGCTTTGGGTATCCTTTACCAGTGTAATGAACTGATCCGCAGCCTTTTTCGCTATCCAGCGGTGTTCCCTGCATCCCACAACCTCCAGCGCTTCCCTGGGAGGCATAAGGGTGCCTTCCGCCTGCTTACGGTGGAGGCCGATGGCTGCTTTTACGCCCAGGATCCTGTAAAGAGCATCCTTCAGCCTTTCTTCCGTGATGATACCGCTACGATAGCCCTCCAGCATATAGCCGAAGTCTTCTTCGGGATCATTAAAAAAGAGGAAGCAGTCACAGCCTGCGGCAATTGCCCTCGGCACCTGTTCCTTTCTCGGCATGGCGGCGAACATGCCTATCATATGGGACGCATCTGTTACCACCAGGCCATGGAACTGCATTTTTTCCTTTAAAAGCCCGGTAATAAGCTCAGGCGACAGTGTGGCCGGTAAAATCTCTTCATTTTTCAGGCCGGGATGGAGTTCCCTTTGGTAGGAAGGCAGGGCAATGTGGCCTGCCATAATGGTCATTACACCGTCGTCTATCAGTTCCTGGTATACTCTGCCGAAGGTATTGTCCCATTGCGTACAGGAAAGATCATTGATACCCATAAGCAGATGCTGATCGTTCTCTTCCGTCCCATCTCCGGGGAAATGCTTGCAACAGGTAGCGAAGCCTTTTTCCTTTGCGCCGCGCATAAAAGCCTTTGCATAGCGTATGGTATCCTCCGGGCTGTCATTGAAGGCTCTTGTCTGCACAATGGTATTTCTCCAGTTAAAAAGCAGATCCACAACCGGGGCAAAATTCCAGTTGCAGCCCACGGCGGCGGATTCAGAAGCGCCTACACAGGACATTTCATAGGCCAGTTCCTCGGAATCCGCTGCGGCGACCGCAGCTCCGTTGGCAACCGCGGTCCCGCCCTCAATTCCGCCGTTTCCTCCGGCTTCACAGTTAGAGGCTATTAAAAGAGGAATTTTGGTATTTTCCTGAAGTATCCGGTTCTGTTCATACAGTTCTTCCTTAGGCGCATTATGATAACGGATTGCTCCCACATGGAAACGGTCAAGAACCGATTTCATGACTGCAAGATCGCGGTTGGTTACCATATATACAAACAGCTGGCCGATTTTTTCCTCTGTGGTCATGCCGGCTATGGTTTCCTCCACCCATTTGATATCTTCCTCTTTCAGATAGAAGGGTTTTTCCTTCAAATTTACCATATTTCTTTTATCCTTTCATAACTGCGCAGCAATCCAGCAGTTACATCCTTTCGATAATATGCTTAGCCTTTCAGATTGTCATGAAACCGGGCGGTCAGCTCCTCCTGGTATGCCCCGGTGTAGCTTCCCTGCAGGAATTTGGGCAGCGCTTCCGTTCGGAAGCGTTCCCAACTGGCCGTTTCCTGTTTTACAAGAACAGGGTAAAAAAGTACGTTGTTTGCCAGGGCCGCTTTTTCGTCCCCGGGGGCGTCTCCCAGCATCAGGACATTTTCCGGAAAATATCCTTTTTTTATGAGTTCGCCGATACAGAAGGCTTTGGAACCGTCATCCTGCGTGAGGAGGACATCCGTCATGGGGGCAAGCCCGCAGCGCTGCCATTCTTCTTCCACCGCTTTTTTGTTGGCAGAAGATACGACGGCAATATCCGCTTCCCTGTGAGCCGCCTCCAGCGCTTCCTTTACTCCGGGAAAGGGCTGAAGCTCGTCCAGAGGCAGGGCTGCAATCTGTTCGTTTACCTTTCGCGACCAGGAAAGTGCTTTTTCCAGTATTTGAATTTCTTTCTGGTCTTCTTTTCCCCTGCTGTCCGCGATTTCCTTTTCCAGCGCCCTGTTGGAAAGCTCGTGTGAAGAAGCGGTCCATGAAAGCAGCCTGTCAATTCCGGGAATATGCCGATAGCTGCGGTCCGCTTCCTCCAGGGCTATCGAAAGCCCCTGGAAACGGTTGATTCCACGGGTCATGGAATACAGATTCGTGTTGTTCCAGCGTTGAAGGATTTCCTCCTGCCAGGGGGTAAGGGACCACTCTTCCACCATAGCAGGCCCGAAGCACCGAAAATGCTTGATATCCATGGTATCCATAGCACAGCCGTCGGAATCTACACAGATGAGATGGGAATGTTTGGAGGTGAGATGCATGTTTGTGTCCTTTCCCGGACATTGTCCGCATGCCTCTGCTTTAAAAAGCAGAAGCTTTCGTATTTAATATTTCCAGCAGGAAACGGAAATATGCTGAAACTGCGGTTTTTCCAGTCCCGGCCGTTTTACGAAAACATTATGGGAAACTATCGGATACCCCAACAGAAAATATACAAACAGAATGTTCTGAAAGCGTTTTTTTATTAGTTTACTGACAATATGTCATGACTTCTTACAACCTATATCCATATTGGCACTTTTCTTTGCACATTCTGCTTCATTTACTGTACCACTATGGAGTTTTTTCAGAAATTTTGCTATTCTTATGCCATAATTATTAATATAGGGGGATTATATATGAGCGACACAAAATTTACTTTACTTACAGTCAGCTCTCTGGATAAAATTTTTCCAGATGAGCCATTCCAGCCGCAGACTCCATGTACCGGCGCCGCCATGTTTCTGAATGAGCGTTTTTCTTTTCAGGCCGCCTATTGCCTGGAAGGCCCGCAGATTCTTCACGCAAACGTGGCTCTGTCCGGTTCCCTGAAGGATGAAGTTGTATTCAGACAGACGGGGCTTGTACCCAGTGAGCTTCCGATTTTTCCGGAGGCGGATGATTTTGTACTGCGTACCACGCCCGGACTGTATCCGGATCCTCTCTATCCGGTAAAGGAGCCTCTCACGTTGATACCCGGACAATGGCGTGGCCTGTGGTTTACGGTTCCGGCAGAATGTACGCTTCCGGAAGGAAGTTATGATCTTACTATCACCTTTACCTGTGATGATGGAGCTGTTCTCGGTAGCTGTACCTTTACTGTGGAACGTCTGGATGCCCGTCTTCCGGAGCAGACGCTGCTTCATACGGAATGGTTCCATACAGACTGTATTGCTGACTGGTACAAAACTCCTGTTTTCAGTGAAGAATACTGGACGCTTGTTGAAAAATACATGAAGGAAGCTGCAAAATATGGTATCAACATGCTTCTGACGCCTCTTTTCACCCCTCCGCTGGATACGGCTCCGGAAGGAGAACGCACAACGGTGCAGCTGATAGATGTATCTCTTTCGGACGGTACCTATACCTTCAATTTCGAAAAACTGGAACGCTGGCTTTCCCTTTGCGAACGCAGCGGTATCCGTTATATGGAGTTCTCCCATCTTTTCACACAGTGGGGAGCAGGACATGCGCCTAAAATTATGGCAAATGTTGCAAACACAGGGGAAGGGATGCAGGGAAAAGAGACGGTAAAGCAGATATTCGGCTGGGCTACGGATGCGGCGAGTGATAAGTACAGGGAATTTCTGGAAGCATTTCTGCCTGGGCTGATGGAATTCATTGATGGGCATCAGCTGCGCGGGCGCTGCTATTTCCATGTTTCAGACGAGCCCTCCAGGCAGCATATTCCCGCCTACCTGTATGCGAAAAAGCTTCTGGAGTCCCAGATTGATGGCCTTCCCATTATGGATGCGCTGTCGGACTATGAATTTTATGCCCAGGGGCTGGTGGGCGTTCCTGTATGCAGCAATAACCATATTGAACCATTTCTGGAGAATAAGGTTCCCGGCCTTTGGACCTACTATTGCTGCGGGCAGTATCAGGAGGTGTCCAACCGCTTCTTCTGTATGCCGTCACAGAGAAACAGAATTCTCGGTATCCAGCTTTATAAATTCAGTATCCGGGGCTTTTTGCAGTGGGGCTTTAATTTCTGGAATGCTTCGCTTTCCCGCTACCGCATTAATCCTTACTGCGTTACCGACGCTGCCTGCGCATTTCCTTCCGGCGATGCCTTCCTTGTTTATCCCGGCGAGGACGGCCCGGTGGCTTCCATACGGGCTGAGGTGCTGATGGAGGGTCTTCAGGATATGAGGGTTCTGCAGCTGCTGGAAGAGCTGACCGACAGGGATACGGTTATTGCCCTTATGGAGGATGGCCTGGATACGCCCGTTACCTTCAAACAGTATCCGCGCGAAGCCTCCTGGCTGCTTTCTTTCAGGGAAAAATGCAACAGGGAAATTATCAGGCTTCTTTCTCAGAAATAAAACTTGCAGGGGGAACGGTCAAGAGGCTGTTCCCCTTTTTGGACGCGGTGAAAAACAGCCTCTTCCCGCTGCGCAGGATAATACAAAATTACCAGGCCAGAGGTGATTACAGAACCCGCTGAATCAACTTTGCCACCCCCGCCGAATAAGTCTCTTGCTTTTTCTGCGGGAATTGATTATGATAGAAAGACAAATACGAATGAAACATAGGAGGTAACGAATGATATCCTTTTTATTATCCATTTTATATGGGGCTCTTGCCGGCTGGATTTCCAGCAGAATCATGAAAACAACAGGCGGTACTCTCCGCAATATCATTACAGGTATCGTCGGCGGTATGATTGGCAGCTTCCTCTTCAGCCTGATTGGCTTTTATGCCCATGGTTTTCTTGCAAACCTGATTGTATCCATAGTGGGTGCATGTATTTTTATTTATATCGGCAAAAAGCTGTTTGGCGGCATGAAGTAAAAAAAAGGAAGTGGATTTTCCTGTATCATACAGGAGTTCCCTTCCTTTTTTACTGCATAGATAATTCACGGTTTATTTTAAAACATCTGATTTCACATATCCAGTCTCGCCCTGGAACTTAACGCGTGTCCAGCCATCTGCCTGTTTCATCAGTATTTCAAGCTTCTCTCCTGAATAACACACTCCGATTCTGTCGGAATTTTCATTGGCGCTTTTTCTTACATTTACGGTTTCCGAAACCGTAAATTCACCACTGTTAGGCACCTTGCCGGAACTGGCGGCTGGCTGAGAGGGTGTAGGTGCCGGTTCTGGCTCTGAAGATGGCGTACCCGTGCCTTCCTGAGACTGTGTATTCTCTGCAGACGCTTCCGGGCTTTCCGGTGCGTTCTTCTGTTCCGTCAGCGCTTCTCCAACAGCTACCTTCATATCATCCACATAGCCTGCCAGGAATGCGGAAAGCGCTTCGTCCCCCGCTTTCTTCTCTTCCGCTCCGGTCCTGATTCTGTCGTACAGTGCAGTGACATCCGCCTGCGCCGTAACTTCGTTGGAATAGGCGGCCGCCTCGGGATCGTGCTCCCAGTCATGAATATAGAAGCTTCCTTCCGCGTTTTTGCTTACATAAAAAGGCGTAAGTCCGGGAACCAGCGTGTCAAAACCTTCGAACTTCACATCATAGCAGGCGTATACCACATAGCTGTCCGGTTCCAGACCGGATTTCGTATAGCAGACAATATTGTTATAGGACTCAATGTGGGAGCTGTTCTCCTGCATACGAAGAAGTTCCTTATCCTCCGAATAATCAAGCAGAGACTTTACTGTATCCAGATCATCGGACTGTAGCGCCGCATAATAACGGGTTATCAGTTCATTTACCTCAGGGTAGGCATTTTCAAGCAGCGGTTCCGCAGCCTCCTGTGATTCTCCTGTTTGTCCGCTTTCCTCCTGGGAAGCATTTTCCTGGAAAGCTGTTTCCTGTGAAGAGCCTTCCGCTTCACCGGAAGCCTTCTCCGTTTTCCCTTTACTCATGCCCCAGCTGACTAAAATAATGGTCCCAATCACAACTGCCAGCAGAACTCCCAGCACTGCGGACATGGCTTTATTCTTAATCATCCACTTTACGAGCATTGACGGGTATTCCAGCGGGCTTATTTTCCGTTTTCTTCTTTTCCTGTGACGGTTATTGTAATGCGAAGGATTTCTTCTGTTATCCATATTCATTCTTCACTTCTTCCTGTATATATAAAATAAGCAGCAGCTGTTCCGTTTACGCACAGCTGCGGCAAATTATCTTAATTGTATTGTCCCATGCAATTAATCATAGCATAAGCAGTATTTATTGTCCATATAAGGAAAACTTAAGAAATTATGAATGTTTTATGACAAAAAGAAAATTCGCGTGAAAAGTGATTATATGAAAGGCCGGTAATAATCAAACAAATTGATAATATCATAATCGGATAAAACCTCCTGGTCAAACGCCTTTTTACTAAAACCGGAACTAAAGTTTTGTCGCTTCAGTATGTGGCAGAGGCATGCTCCAGCGATATCTGATATTCATTACCGAAATCGCCGTCAAACCAGTAGCTGATGCTTTGTGTTTCCTGATCGTACGCCATGGACCATCGCGTCTTCCATTCCCCCTTCTGCGCAGTCCGCCTGAGGACCTCCGTCACCTGCTGTCTCGTCATTATTCCTGCGTTTGCTTCATAAGCGGAGCACAGTTCTTCATAGCGCTTCTGCGCGTTTTCCCCGCCGGCAGAGCTGTCGCCCTTCGCCAGATTAAAATTGGTGGCGCAGCTGGCGTTCACAGTGATCATTTTCCCGTCCATAAACTCCAGTACAACGGATTTTCCCGTGGCATCGGAAACAGCCAGATGATGGCTGATGCCGCCCGATGCATGGATATCATATTTTTCAAGCAGGGCTATCGCCTCGTCAACCGTTGCGGCCTGATTCAGCAGCAGCCGGGTTGCCGTTGTCATAGTCAGATCCGGCCTGCCGGTATCCATGTCTGTCATACCGCCTTCATTGACCTCCAAATCAGCGACACAGAGCCCCGCCTCATTAATTCCGTCCATGGGGACATAAAGAGCCGCTATCGTAAGCATTTTATTCATAAGATTATCCGGCCTGAGCTCCGTGCTGTTTGTAATATTCTGCAGATCACAGGTGGATATGGAAGCATAGCCGTCATCAGGAACACATTTTACAAGAACCGTCACAGTTTCTGTCCAGTCAAAATTGCGTCCCCACACATGCTTCCCATTTTCATCCATTGCGGAGATTACGCTGCATCCGGGGCCGCTCTCTTCTATTTCAACAGAGTAAAAGCCTTTTGATATATATTGGGTAAGAAAGGCAGCCACTTCATCGTCGGAAGAAGCCCCGCCCGCTTCCAGAAATTCCTGAAAATGATAGTCTCCGTTTACTTCCATGTAATAGACCGGAAGTTCCTCTGATTCCTTCCGGATACTCCCTGTAATCGCCAGTTCCTTCCGGAACGCAAGCCACGCTCCCCCTGCTGCCAGCAAAACCAGTACCACAACTATTATCAGTACAATCCAGACCCTGTTCTTTTTTCGGCCGTTCCTTTTCATTTCTGCTCCTATCCGCCGCACCTGCAGGCACTTTTTACTCCGGCTGCTTCTCTTATCCTGAAAAACAGTTTGAAATTTTCCTGTCTGGTCAGTATAAAGCTTTGCTGCCTGTCCCGGCAACCAGCGATATCGTATCCTGCAGATTCACGGAGGTAAGATGCAAAAAAGGGACGGTAAGCTTCACCCCGTCCCACAAAATCCATTATAAATTCTTATTGTGTATGATACCGTTCCTTCAGGCTGTCATTCATCCTGTCTGCCGTTTTTTTATCCTGATAGAAGGAAACGGCCAGCGTAATGGCATACACCCCCAGTATAAGAAGAATATATACAGCAACCTCCGCCGCCCTGTGTATATTAATCCAGTTCCATCGCCTGCGCTTTAAGGCGGGCTATGATTTGGAGAAGCTCAGGAGTCATTTCACGGCATCTGAAAATAATCTGTTCTTCTTCAGATTCCTTCGGCTCCTCAATTATAATTTTCAATGCCTCACCTCCTGCTTTCCTTTTACATCGTCAGTTTAACATATCTTCGCTTTCCCAGCCACCCTTTTTCCCGTCCACACGGAATCTTCTGCCGCCCGCCTGCTGATACAGGCGGTGTGATATGGAAATTACGGTGCGCCGTTTTGATGCCTCCTGCAGCGCTGCCAGGACTTTATTTTCGGTAACTGAATCCAGATTGGCGGTAATTTCGTCCAGTAAAAGTATAGCCGGATCAGCCGCTACCGCTCTTGCAATGGACAGCAGCTGCAGCTGTCCCTGAGAGAACAGGCCGGGCTTGTAAGGAGTATCCCAGCCCTTTTCCAAAGCATTGACAGATTCCCACAAGCCTGCTGTTTTCAGCGCTTTTTCTATCTGTTCCGCGGAAATATCCGGGCTTTTAAGCGTAATCTGATCTGCTATGGTACCTGGAATTACGGGAAAGGACTGCTCCACATATCCGAAAAGCTTTCTTTTCTGCCTGTCCGGAATCTGATCCGCGTCCATTCCGAATATCCTTATCCGGCCGCTCCAGGGGCAGTACAACCCCAGCAAAAGCTTGAAAATTGTACTTTTTCCCGTGCCGGTGCGGCCGATAAGAGTTACATTCTCTCCGGGCATCACCGTCAAATCCACGTCATGAAGTATTTCCTGTTCCCTTTCATAACCAAAGCTTACCTTATCAAGCTCCGCCGCAGGCATATTGGTTCCGGCGCCAGGGGGTGCGCCGAAGCGGGCGGAATAACTGTTTTGGATATTCCGGAGCTTTGGCAGTTCTATATCCTCCGGCGGCATTTTCCGTTCTTCTTCCCGCAGGAATTCATTAATTCTGTACACGCCGGCCACGGCAGACTGAATATTCTGTATTTCCATGCCGATGCTTTCCAATGGTTCGAATACTTTTCCCACATAGGCGATAACCGCGACCGCCGTTCCGGCAGACATACCGAAAAAAGCCTGCATCGCTCCCCCCTTTGCGGCAAAAATCATCATGACTGCAATCAATACCGAGCTTATCGTAATGACAATCGGAGAATAGACTGCGTCATAGAAATTGGCTTTTTCCACCGCATGGTAGCTTTGCTGTATATAGCTGCCGTACTTTTTTTCCATAAAAGCTTCTTTATGGAAGGAACGGATCATTCTGATATTTTTTATCGTTTCCGGCACATGATTATTCGCACGTCCAACCGCCGCCCGGTTGACCAGCTGGGCGGAAAGCATACGCTTCTGAAACAGGCGCGTCAACACATATAAAAGCGGGGTAACGAGCATCATCAGGATTCCCAGGCCTTTGCTTTTAACGAAAATAACGGCAAGAATACTGATTACCTTACATAGATCTGCGGCCATGCCGATTATTCCGGAGGTAAAGAGCGCCTCCACCGTATCTACGTCATTAACAAAACGGGAAACCGTAACTCCGGGTTCGTTCTTCTGGAAATAAGCGGCAGGAAGCCTGGAAAGCTTGGCACACATCTCATGGCGCAGCCCCCGGGTAATCTTCTGCCCGAAAACCGTAATCAGGCTTTCTTTGGATGCGTCAAAGAGGCCGGCGGCAGTCAGGAGAAAAAAATAGGAAAATACAAGGAACATCGAAAAGGTCCTGCCTTCTGTCAGCCGGTTAATCAATGTCTCCAGAACCAGCGGCGGTAAGATTCCCAGAATAGTCGCTCCTGCAATTGTAAACAGCAGGCCGGCGGAAAGCAAGGGATGTTCTCTTATCGTAACCAGAGCGGAAGAAAATACCGGGCTTCTATGCTTCATGGTGTCCGCCTCCCTTCTCCTGCATCCGATATAAAGCGGCATAATCAGCGTTCGCTCTCATCAGCTCCTCATGACAGGATACGGTAACCCTGCCGTCGGACATACAGAGCACCTGATTCAGCTCAGGAAAAAGCGCCAGCCTGTGTGTCAGAAGAAGGACAACGCTGTCCCGGGCCAATTCCCTTAGATTTTTCATAATTTCTTTTTCCGTTTCTGTATCCACTGCGGAAAAAGGATCATCCAGTATCATTACCGGCTTTCTGTGGCAGAGCGTCCTTGCCAGTGCGATTCTCGCCTGCTGTCCTCCCGACAGGCGCACACCGCCGTTTCCCACAAGCGTATGTATTCCATCCGGCATTTTGGCAGTTTCTTCTTCCATGCGGACCGCACGCAGATATTTTAGTGCATTTCCTTCGTCGCCCAGCAGGATATTTTCTTCAATATCCGCACTGATAAGCTCCGGCTGATGTCCCATGTATCCCACCATGCCGCTGAGCTCTTCCTGCGTCATTCCGGCCAGTTCCCGCCCGCCAATGCGAATGCTTCCCTGGTAAGCGGACTCCTGAAGGAATACTCTTCCCAGGGTGGATTTTCCGCAGGCGACCGGACCAGTTACGCCAATGATTTCACCCGGGCCGGCTGAGAAGGAAACCTCCTGAAATACCGGAGGGCCGCCCTGGTAGGAAAAGGACAGTCCGGATACCACGAGACTCGCCGGCTTCCCTGCTGTTATATCCTGTTCCGGCTCCTCCTCCTGCATAAAAGGCTGAATCCGTTTCCATGACACCTGTGCCTTCTGCACCGAATTAAACAGCTTGGCCGCCTTGGAGGATTTGGCCGCCAGCTTGGTAAAGCAGGAAAGAAATGTGGTAAATGCCGCGATATCCCAGGCGGTCCAGCCGCTGCCCAGCACATTTTTGCCGCCAAACCACAGAATAAAAACAGCTCCCATCATGGATATGATCTGATACAAAGGCTGCATGGCGTTTTCCCAGATATTCGCACTCACTGCTTTTTTCTCATAATCGGCAAGGCAGATTTCATAGTCGGCATTCCTGTTCTCATCCTGTCCGTAGACCCGGTAGGTCAATGCGTTTTCCACACGATCAAGCGTGGCCTCATTCAAACGCCCTGCGCTTTCCTTTCCGGCCGCAGCACAGCGTGATACTGTCTTTTTCAGCTTCTCCGCAATGAAATATGCGGCCGGAGGAAAACACATGGAAAGCAATGTAAGGCGCCAGTCATAAATAAACAGCATAACGAGATAAGCCGCCATGACCACGCCCGTGTCAAAAATTTCCGTCGTGAATTTTCTCATTCCCTCCACACAGACATCCACATCGGAAATCGCTCTGGTCATCATGGCGCCTGCGCTTTCCTTCTCCAGCTCTTCTTTTTTCTTATGCACCAGGCTGCGGTAAAGGACCTGCTTCATATCCCGGTTAATATGGTTTGCAAACCGCCTGACAAACAGCCGTTTCATATAACGCATAGTCTGCACCACAAGGATAACGGCCACATAGAGCAATGCCAGCCCCACCATATCCGCAAAAACTTTTTTCCCCAGAATTATATCACACAGACGCTGAGCCAGCTGACCTTCAAACCAGGGGCCTGCCGTCATACCCACGTTGTAAAAAATACCGGCGACCGTTATGACGGCCAACGTCCATTTTTCCATATGAAAATAGGTCGCAATCCGCTCCGGCTTTTCAATTCTCCGAGACTCCCCCTCCATGCTCAGTCCTCCTCCCCGTCGGAAAGCGTTTCCGGTCCGGGATGCTCCGCTTGTCCCCCTTCATCCTTCAGCCGTTTTGTAACATGGGGAAAGCCATTTCTGCTTTCTGTTTTGGAACGCAGGTAAAGAAGCTCAAGAATCTGTAAAAAATCTGCTTTTTCCTTTTCCGGCAGTTCCTCTATAAGCCATTCATAAAAAGCGGCTTCCACCGAGGCCTTGGAATTTTTAAGAGTATCCGCCTTATCAGTGGCGTAAAGCAGCTGGCTCCGGCCGTCTGCAGGGTTCCCTCTCCGGATAAGATATCCTTTCTGTTCCAGGCTCGCCACCCTCCTTGCCACCGCGCCCTTATCCATGTTCAAACGACAGCTGATTTCCTTCTGGGAAATCCCAGGCTCATGTCTTACCAGATGAATCAGATCAAATTCTCCCGTCCCAATACCTGACTCCCTCATTGTATGCAAAGTCAGTTTATTTACTTCTCTTGCGATTTTAGTGATTTGCCTTTTTGTTGCATCCATATTTATCCTCTTGATAAGTACTATTTTTTATTGGAAAGATATTGCCACAAAGATGTACCATCAACTAAATAGATGATAGTACATCTTTCTCTTTAAAGCAACAAAATTTATTGCAGATATCATATTTGTATGACAAGTATACCTTTCAATGCTATAATCATAATATTGCTTTGCGTTTAAGGAGGATGATTATGTCAGGACGCTGTATGTAAAATCTAATATTAATAAACGAAAAAGTCAATATACTTATCCCAGCACCTCTTTATACACCCTCAGCACATTCCCGGAAAGAATCTTATCAATCTCAGATGCGCGGAAGCCTCCCTTTTCAAATGCGTCCACAAGCAGCGGCATACAGGAAGCATCCGGCAGCTCATCATGCGTCTTGATCCCGTCAAAATCAGTTCCAAGACCGAGGCAGTCAATCCCTCCCACCTTCACAATGTGCTTCGCATGCTCTACAATCGCGTCAATCGAACCATAGGTAGCCTCGCCATCCGGAACGTCGGTCAGAAATGCAGGGCAAAAATTAAGACCTGTCACACCGCCTTTTTCCGCCAGCAGGCGGATCATATCATCCGTCAGATTCCTTACCCAGCCGCAGACGGAACGGGCGTTGGAATGGCTGGCGACAAAAGGTTTTTTTGAAACACGCAGCACATCCATAAAGCCGGCATCGGACAGGTGGGACACATCAACGATCATGCCCAGCCGCTCCATTTCCTCAACAAAAGCAATCCCGGTCTCCGTCAGTCCCTGCGTAGTATTGGCTTTCCTGAAATCCGGGCGGAAGCTTTCTCTGTCAACTCCCTGTCCCGGCTGTTCCAGATTGGGCCAGCCCAGTTCATTGGGATAGTTCCAGGTAAGGGTAAGCATTCGGACGCCCAGACGATATAAATCTCTTAAAAAAGCCGGATTTCCCTTGCAGACGCCGCCCTCCTCGATTGTCAGAACAGAAGACATTTTTCCTGCAGCCCTATTGTTCTCAATATCCGTATAGGAAAAGGCGGGCAGAATCAAATCTGAATTTTTCCCAATCTCTTCATAATATAAATCGGCCAGCTCCAAAACCTCTTCCAGCGGATTTTCACAGCCGCGAAGATGCACAAATAATGCAAAATTCTGAAAAAGGTAACCACCCTTTTTCATTTTTTCCAGATCAATATGTAATTTGTTGTGTCTTAAGGTATTCTCCCTGATTTCCTCCGGATCACCCTTTCTTCTTATCTCCAGCAGTTCCGATATGGTGTCGCAGTGCATGTCTGCAATTCTCATGTGATATCCTTTCCGCGCATACCTTCCATGCGCCTGTTTTATTTTGGCCGGTAAAAATATCCAATTATTCCCCCGCAGTATGCTGCAAAGCTGAAAAGATATCAGCTTTCATACCACGGCCCTGCAATTCATCTATATTCGTATAGTTCTGCTTCGATTCCAATCCCATATCCGGCAGTTCATTAAAAAGGGACGGCAGCTTAAAAAAACTGTCCGTCCATTCTCAATACTGCCCAAAAACCGTCTGCCGTTCCCGTTCTATTCCTTTCCGGAATCTTCTGCGGCATCCTCCGGCGCATCTTCCCTTTCCGGCTCTGATGTATTATCTGATTCCGGATGTTCATCGTCCGTTTTATTCTCCGCGGCTGAAGCAGCCTCTCCGGCTTCAGCGCTCTCAGGCTCTGCCTGCCAGACAGTTCCGCCAGGGCCGACCCTAAAGGCCTTAACCCCTTTATTGGCGAGCATCTGGGAAACGATTACCAGGATAATGCCTGCAATCAGGGTAAAAATAGCGATAAACTGAGAGGTAGACAGACTGCCTACACTTCCTCTGCCCAGATCTCCCCGGTAAAATTCCAGGATAAAGCGGCCTATACTGTAAAAAATCAGATAAAACGCGCCGACCTGCCCTTCCGCCTTCTTCCTTTTTGCAATATTAATGAGTATAAAAAAGTTTACAAAATTCAGCAGGCTGGATATTTCCTGCGTGGGAATCAGAGCTACGCCGTTCGGTGCAAAATCCGAATGGGTAAAGGTAATTCCCAGAGGACTTTCAGTCTCCCGTCCATAGCAGCAGCCAGCCAGGAAACAGCCAATACGGCCGAAGCCCTGTGCCAGAGCAACGGAAGGCGCCGCCAGGTCAAAGTAGGAAAGGAAGTTCACCTTCTTATGCCTGCAATACAGATATCCGCCCAGAATACCTCCTATCAGGCCGCCGTAAACTACCCAGCCGTTCTGAAGGGAATGCAGGATAAAAGCCGGATCGGCAATAATTTCATCAATTACGGTAATACAGTAAAGTATTTTAGAACCAAGATAACCGAAAATCAGGCACCACAACACCAGCCCGAATATCTTCTCCGGATCCAGCTTCAGCTTCTTTGCCCTGCTTTCCGCCGTCAGATATGCCGCAATGATACCGATTCCTATCATCAGTCCATACCCATAAACAGTAAATGGGCCAATGGAAAATAACTCATTCTTCATATGTTTCTTCCTTCCTTTATGCAGACTATCCATCAGTTACCGGCTTTTTCGTCAAACTGCCAAAAAAGCTTATCTGCTATTCTACCATTCTTCTTCTGACAGCGCAATCTTTTTAAAGGGCAATCTTTTAAAGGGCAATAAAAATCACTGCCGCTCCCAGCATAATCTGAATGATGGCAAAACGGAACACTGTCTGCGTATTGGACCATTCCCACACCTTCCTGGCCTGATCATGAAGCGGGGTCCTTACCCTGGTAAGGATTCTGATTTTGAGAAAGCGGAGCAGGAAAACCTTCACCAGTCCCAGCCCGCCGTCCAGAATCAGCACAAGAGCTACCGGGATGTACAAAAGAGGGCTTCCTGTTTTCAGCACCGCAATGCTGATAAACAGACCCATGGCCCGGGATCCGGCATCCCCCATCATCAGCCTGCTGGGCGTGGCATTGTACCACAGATATCCCAGAATGCACACACAGAACAGTAAAATCAGATAGGAAAAGCTGTCGCCCCTGCTCTGCAGCAAATCCACCAGATATATTATCATCAGCGTAATAATGGTCAGCGTTCCGGATAATCCGTCCACGCCGTCCGAACAGTTCGTCACATTAATGGACACCCATACGAGCACCACAGTCAGAATGCCAAACAGGACAGGCGGTACGGTTATCGCAGTTCCCGTAAGAAGGATGGTAATATCATTGGAATTAAAGTTAAGGAAGGTTACGGCTACCATAACCGCAATCACCAAATCCAGGAACCCTTTTTTATACTCTCCCCATGGAGTCTTGGCGCAGTCATCAAGAAAACCTGTAATCATCGCCGCTCCTGTAAGTATCAGGTAAATCACCATCTCCCTGTTTACCTGTCCAAAAAGAAGTGCCGCCGCAATAAATACCAGGACAAATAAAAATCCGGCTCCTCTCGGTTTACCGGCGGATTTTTTCCCGTCTACTGCAAATTCCCTTCCCTGATCTCTGGGAAGCATTCCCATTCCCTTCCACATTACGAGGCACGTTGCCGCAAAGGCAAATAAAATCCCAATAAATGCTGTGGTCTTGATTCCGGCTTCTCCGGCGATAAAATTTATCATCTGTTTCAGATACCTTTCTGTAAAGATTGAATGTTATGGCCATTCTTACATATTCTATCATTAACATGTCCAAAATGGAATGATATATTTCAATAAAAATCGGTTTTGCCCTTTTCAAATCCAACGAAAAAGGCTACAATAATAATGTTAAAGGAGGTATGCCTGTTATGAAAATCGACATGCATTGCCATGTAAAGGAAGGCTCTATTGACAGCAGGGTTTCCATGGAGGAATATATACAGCTTCTTCAGTCGAAAGGCTTCGGCGGCATGGTCATCACAGACCACGACACCTACAACGGCTACCGTTTCTGGAAGAAAAATCTGAAGGATAAAAAATATACGGACTTTAAAGTTTTTAAAGGAATCGAATATGACACCATCGGCGCCGGGCATATTCTGGTTATCGTCCCGGAGACGATCAAGCTGCGCATTCTGGAGCTGCGCGGCCTGCCTCTTAATATCCTGATTTCCATCGTCCATTCCTATGGCGGTGTGCTCGGTCCGGCCCATCCCTGCGGGGAAAAATATATGAGCTTCCGCAACACAAGAACCTACCGGCGTGACCCGAAAATTGTGGAACAGTTTGACTTTGTGGAGGTTTTCAACGCGTGTGAGGATGAAGAATCCAATGCAACAGCCTGCCGTCTTGCCGACAAATACCATAAACCAGGCATAGGCGGAAGCGACTCTCACAAAACCGACTGTGTGGGACTTGCCTATACGGAGGTCCCCGACACGGTGCAGACCGAAACCGACCTTATTAACTGTATCCGTGCACAGGAGGTTATCGGCTGCGGCGGATCGCTCTACCGCAGGACAACCAAGGAACGGATTGGCAAGGTAAATACCGTACTCGTTTATTCCTTCTGGTTCTACAACAAATTTTTCACCCTTGTCAAGACGCATAAGCGCAACAGAAAGCTGAGGGCGGAATATTCGGATCGGGAAGCACAGATTTAGTGTCCGTATATCAATTTCATAAAGATAACTATAAGAGCAGGCTTCAACGGCATCAGCCGTTTTACCAAGCCCCAGGGCATCCGCGGCGGTTACAGCCGTCTGGGCGGCTATTATGGTATCCTCCGCCGCCAGCAGGAAATCGCCGTAGGAGGGCTTGCGCACCACCTCCTTCACCTGACAGAACGCCTGATACCATCTTCTGTAATCCGCACAATAGACCAGGACAAGCGGCGCCGTTGCAATAAACGGCTGGTTGTCGCAGGTAACCGCCAGCCTGTCCTTCAGCTTTTGTTCCTTTACATCAATAATTGTATACAACGTCATGTTTCCTGCAGTGGCGGCGCGCAGGGAGGCCTCCAGTATCCGGCGCCTGTCAGCCTCCGCAATCTCCCTGTCCTCAAAAACGCGCACCGATTTTCTTCTCATCAGCAAATCCAGGGTTTCATTTGTATTTTGTTCCACAGCCGTTATATTCCTTTCCGTCCTGATTCTTTTATTAGTCCTGAAATTTATTTTCTTTTATATTTGCCCGTTACTGTCTGCCTGTTGCTTCGTATATCTTACCACACCTTCCTTGATCGTCTCAAGTACACAGATATCGCAGATTTTCCCTGGATCAACAGCCATGGGATTATCACTCAGGATCACCATGTCGGCAAGCTTGCCCTCCTCCAGTGTTCCCTTCCTGTCCTCTTCGAAATAAGCATAGGCTCCGTTGACCGTAACCGCCTGAAGCGCTTCAAAAACGCTGACTCTCTGCTCCGGGCCGATTTCAACGCCGTTTCTTGTAATACGATTGACTGCGCACCATACGGTATGAAGCATTTTAGGCTGCACCACAAGGGGATCCTGATGGAAGTTCACCTTCAGCCCACGGTCAAAAGCAGAACGGGCCGGGCTTATCCGGCTTCCCCTCACCCTTCCCAGGTTTTTCAGGTGAATATCTCCCCAATAATAGGTATGCGCCACAAAAATGGATGGTATCATGGAGAGCTCAGCCATCCGGTCAAGCTGATCATCACGTACGGTCTGGCAGTGTATCATCACCGGCCGCAGCTGACTTTTATGGGGATTATCGCTTTCCGACAGCGCTTTTTCGTAGATATCAAGAAACTGCTCCGATGCGGCGTCGCCATTGCAGTGGGCAAGAAGCTGTTCATCTCTGGCTATGGCCTCTTTTGCATATTTGAAAACCTCTTCATCCGTTTTCGCAGGATATCCGCGGTAATCCTTTTCCCCCTCATAAGGGCTGCTCAGCCATGCTGTTTTTCCCTGAGGCGAACCATCAAGCACGATTTTCAATCCGCCGATTTTAAAATGGTTCCGGTAGGTTTTGTCATAATCCGTATATTCCTTCAGCAAATCACCTGTATTATCATCCATGACCGGATAGGAAACCACGTCGATAACCAGATTCCCCTGGCTGGCAGTCCGGGCGAAGTTCTTGATATCGCCGGCGCCGGCGGCTCCGTCCTGGCAGGTGGTAATTCCATTTTTAAGATAGGTTTCCTGTGCGCTGACGATCTGCGCATCCACATCCATTTTCAGCCTGGGAGCCGCCGCCATCAGCATCTGACCGATGGCTCCCATCTCCTCCGCATAACCGTCAGGCTCCATCGTTCCCGCCACCCGTCCGAATCTCGCCCCTTCGGGATCCGGAGTGCTGCTGCTGATTCCCGCCAGCTTCAGCATGGCGGAATTACCTGCGCCCATATGGCTTGAGGTATGCAGCACATAAATCGGTATTTCTTCAGAAACCCTGTCAAGCACCGATTTATCAGGATGCCGCTGTTCTTTCAGGAAATTATGATCATAACCGAACCCCATGATGATACCATCCGGCCCTATCTGCTTTTCGGCCTGATAGGCCTTCAGTGTTTCTACTATACCATCAAAATCTGTACATTCCGAAAGATCCGCCAGTGACGTAAACTGCGCCACCATGGATATATGTCCGTGGGGATCGATAAAAGACGGCATCAGGGTTTTCCCCTGCAGATCTGTTTCCTCCGCCCCGTCCCCGCAAAGCTTTCTTGCGCCCTCCAGACTGCCTGTATAAATAATTTTTCCGTCTTCCTCCACCAGGCTTTCCACATAATCATTTTCGGCCTTCATTGTGAGAATCGGGCCGCCGTAATATAAGGTTTTCGCCATAATGCCTCCATTCCTGCAGACAGGGCATTTTTTCCCGCCCCGCAATCTGCCAATCCCTGTTATTATACATCTTTTTGCGGATAATATATCTTTTCCCCGGTAAAATCGTAACTTTCCAATACCCTCACAGTTACTAAAAATCATACTTTTTCAATTCTTCAGGTCCAACATACCTATTCTAGCACACTCCCCTGCGGCATGCCACCAGGTTTTGCATTAACAGAAATAACAGGAATAAAAAACCGGCATAATAAAAAAAGCTCCGGTTCCGGATATTTCATCCTTCCCCGAAAGCTTTTCCGGCCAACTGCTTCACTGTATACTTTGGCGCTTTCCTGTGATTATTTTATCTATCAGGCCATATTCCTTAGCCTCCTGGGCTGTCATGAAATGATCCCTGTCCGTATCCCTTTCCACCTCTTTTTCTGTTCTGCCGCAGTTTTGGGCCAGGATACGGTTCAGGCGGCGTTTGCTACGCTGTATATGCTCCGACATGATTCGGATATCGCTCGCAGGTCCCTGGATGCCGCCGCTTACCGCAGGCTGGTGTATCATGATCTCGGCATTGGGCAGCGCCATCCGCTTTCCCTTCGTCCCCCCGGCAAGAAGGAAGGAACCGAAGCTTGCCGCCAGACCGATGCACAGCGTGCACACATCACATTTGATAAACTGCATGGTGTCATATATGGCAAAGCCGGCCGACACGGATCCGCCCGGACTGTTGATATACAGCTGGATATCCCTTTCCGGATCCTCCGCCTCCAGGTACAAAAGCTGCGCAATAATCAGCTCCGCCGATGCATCGCTGACTTCTTCTCCCAGAAAAATAATCCGATCGGACAGAAGCTTTGAAAAAATATCATAGCTTCTCTCACCCCGATCATTTTTTTCTATAACATAAGGTACATAACTCATGCGGCAGCCCTCTCTTTCCAGTTGCTGCCCATGAAGGAGCTCTCCGCCCTGTAAAGCCGGTTTTCAATCACAGCCCTTGTTTTCTTCGGATAAAATACGCCGTTTCTCCGATAAATGCCCGGAGCACACTGATATTCCCTGTGAAATGCCAGTGTAAAGGCCTGCTGTGAATTATAGTGAGCCTCATAGGCTATCTCCACAATGGGTTTTTCCGTCTCCACCAGCTGCCTTGCGGCCTCCGTCAGCCTGCGCATCTGAATATATTTATATATGGTACAGCCCGTGACAACTGCGAAAACCCTGTTGATATGGAATTTGGAATAACCAAGCTTATCCGCTATACTTTCCAGACATAAATCCTCATGCAGATTATCCTCCACGTATGCTGCCACCGCCTCAGCTATCTGTTTTTCGTCCAATGCTGTCGCTCCTTTGCTCTTTTGACTGTAATTATAGCAGGTATCACTCCCACAGTCTTTATATAAAATGACATCTTTTCCTGCGGCGCAGGGAGTTCGTTCACAGTTACTATCCAAACGAGGTGTAATTTTAACATATATTTTCCCAGTTAAAAACCGGGGAAAAAGCAGGATGCTTTCATTCCCCGGCTGTCGTTATTCTGTCAGATGCTTTTCAGCTTATCAATACGGCCATTTTGTATCGCTCCGATATTTTCAGCGATTTTCTCCTCCGGCCAATCCCACCACTTCAGCGCTTTTAAGTAAACCGTCTGCCTGTCCCCGGTTCTGGGATATATTTTTTGTTCCGGAATAGTCATTTTAAAATCCTCCTGCTGATTTTTTATTTACCGTTAACTATTCCGGCCACTGCAATGCAGAGTCTCATAAACCTCACCCCGTTTTATTTATAAATATGCCGGGAATTATGGCATTCCATATTTCCCGGCAAAAATTTATATTTGCAGCAATTGTCTGGCTGCATCACAATTACTGTTTACTTTCCAAAATTTTATCAATACTTACCAGCTTTACGCAAAGGACAAAAAGCTTTGTCGCCTGGATCAGCTCATCCATAGGAGGGAATGACGGCGCAATACGGATATTGCTGTCATGAGGATCCCTGCCGTAAGGATAGGTTGCGCCGGCACCGGTCATTACCACACCGGCTTCCTTAGCTTTCGCCACAATTGCCCTGGCACAGCCGTCCAGCGCATCAAAGGAAATGAAATAACCTCCCTTGGGCTTTAACCAGGAACCGATTTCCAGTCCATCAAGCTCCTGTTCAAGGATATTCAGAACTGCTTCGAACTTGGGACGCATAACAGCCGCATGCTTCATCATATGTGATTTGATGCCGTCCAGGTTCTTAAAATATCTTACATGGCGCAGCTGATTCAGCTTATCGTGTCCGATTGTCTGGATGGCCATCTGCTTTTTAATATCCTTCAGGTTATTATAGGAAGCGGAAATTGCCGCAACACCGGATCCGGGGAAGCTGATTTTGGAAGTGGAGCTGAATTTGTATACCATATCCGGATTTCCGGCCTTCTCACATTCCTCCAGAATCTCCAGAATCGTATCCTGGTCATCCTCATAAAGATGATGTACATTATACGCATTGTCCCAGTAAATACGGAAATCCTCTGCCGCGGGCTTCAGCCTTGCAAAACGGCGGACCGTTTCATCAGAATAGGTAATGCCCTGAGGATTGGAATACTTCGGCACACACCAGATGCCCTTGATCGCCGCGTCCTCGCTTACCAGCTTCTCTACCATATCCATATCCGGCCCTTCGGGGGTCATGGGTACGTTAATCATTTCAATACCAAAATATTCAGTGATGGCAAAATGCCTGTCATAGCCGGGAACCGGGCATAAAAACTTCACCTTATCCAGCTTGCACCAGGGAGTGCTACCCATCACGCCATGAGTCATGGAACGCGCTACGGTATCATACATAACATTCAGGCTGGAATTTCCATAAATAATGATTTTATCGGCAGGCACCTCAATCAGGTCCGCCAGCAGTTCCTTGGCTTCCTGAATACCGTCGATAACGCCGTAATTTCTGCAGTCAATACCCTCACGGCACTTTAAATCGGTGGCGCTGTTGAGAACATCCATCATTCCCATGGAAATATCAAGCTGCTCAGCTGACGGCTTTCCCCTGGACATATCCAGCTTCAGGCCTAAATCCTGGAATTTTCTGTATTCCGCTTCCAGTTCGTTTTTGAGAGTGAGCAGTTCTTCCTTACTTCTGTCTTTATACGCCTTCATTCCACTTCTCCTTTTCTCCTCATGATTATAAAAAGAAGCTGATTTCATTCAATCAGCCACCACAACCCAAACAGCGAATCTTGTTTGGCGGTTGACAGCATTTTTTCTTATAATATTATGCACAATTAAGGTGAGTTGTCAAGTGTTTCCGTTTTAACGTGCTAATCTGTGAAAGGGAAATCTGAATGACAAGCCTGTAATTTTCCGAAATAATCAGGATCCAAAACTGTGTCGGCAGAAAATTATGTATAATTTCATAATTCACGCCGCTCCTCATCCGTCAAAAAACGCAATTCATTAAAAATATGTCCTTTTTACCGGGGCAATCTGTAGTAGTAGCCGAAATTATGCCCCCATCCAGCATCGCCAGGTAATTTTAACGATATTATGAAAAGATTGAAGTAAGAATTCCCTCCCCCGCCCTCTTACGTATAACGGCAGAATGCGCTGCTGTCTCCCCGCTTTCCCCCTCAAAAAGAAAGATAGGAGACCTGCTTTCCAAAAAACGCTCAGCGGTTCCATGATATAAAAATTTCGGCGGCTCTGCTTCCGCCAATTCCACATCCACAGGCACGCTGTGTCCCTGATTAATCAAGACTCCCTACCGGTGTATCATGGCAGGGAGCCTTCTCCTGAAATATTCCTTTTACCGGAAAAACCGGGAAATATCATTAAACATCACAAATACCATGAGTATCATCAGAACCACAAAGCCGGCGAAATGCACCATGCCTTCCCTTTCAGGAGGAACCGGTTTTCCACGGATCGCTTCGATAATAAGGAATACAAGCCGTCCGCCGTCCAGAGCAGGCAGCGGAAGCAGATTCATCACACCCAGGTTCACGCTCAGAAGCAGCGCAATGTTGATCATATTCAGAATTACCACCCAGATACCGTAAGGCTCCGCCTGCTCCTTCACCTCACCGATTACCTGCGCCACGCCGATAGGTCCCGATATGTCATCCTTTGTGGCTTTTCCCTGAATCAGCATTCCCAGGCTCTTGATGGTTGCCCGAAGGCTGTAGCGTACCTCATAATAGCTGTATTTGAAAATTCCTGCATTCCGGCAGTCCACGTACTCTCCATAGCCGTTAAAGCCCAGCAGATACCGTCCTTCTTGTTCATTGTATTTGGGTGTCAGGGTAACCGTGTGCTTTTCCCCGTCGCGCAGGAATTCGATGTTCATGGTTTCTCCTGCTCCCACATAGGTATTCAGCCAGATTTCGCGGGCTACATAAATACGTTCCCCATTCATTCTGGTAATAAGATCCCCCGGCTGCATCCCTGCTTCCTGTGCCGGATAACCGTCAATCAGACCGTTCAGCACCGGACGGTCGCTGCCCGTATAGCCAACTACAATCATGGCCAGGATATAAGCCAGAATGAAGTTGAAAAAAGGTCCCGCAAACACAGTGGAAATTCTTGCCCAGACACTGGCATTGGGGAAAGCGCCTTCCGACGGGGTCCCCTTGTCGGCATCAAGCCCGTCTTCTCCTTCGAACATACACGCGCCGCCGATAGGAAAAAGGCGCAGTGAATATTCCGTTCCCCCCTTGTTAAAGTGAAGCAGCTTCGGCCCCATGCCAACGCTGAACTCCACTACCGTGATCCCGTTGACCTTCGCCAGAAGGAAATGCCCCAGCTCATGCCCGATCACAATCACTCCAAATATCAGGACAAATAACACAATAGTCAATTGATTCAGTTCTCCTTTATATGCTCAATATATTCGTAAGTTTCTGCTTCAGCCTGTAAAATCTCATTGACATTAGGATTCTCAATTACCTGGTGACGATTCATACATTTTTCAATCAGCTCCGGAATTTCCAGAAAGCCTATGCGGTGATCCAGGAACAGCGCCACCGCCTTTTCATTTGCCGCATTGAATACCGTTGGCATGCTTCCGCCCGTGCGCGCCGCCTGCATTCCCAGCTTCAGTCCCGTAAAGACCTCCGTATCAGGCCGTTCAAAGGTAATCTGTCCCAGCTTGTAAAAATCAACCCGCTCTCCGGCCATCGGCCTTCTTTCCGGATAGAAAAGAGCGTATTGAATCGGAAGCTTCATATCCGGCATTCCCAGCTGCGCAATCACCGCGCCGTCCACATATTCCACCATGGAATGAATGATGCTCTGGGGATGGATGACTACCTGGATGCTGTCCAGCTCCACATCGAAAAGCCAGCGCGCCTCCATCACCTCGAGCGCTTTGTTCACCAGGCTTGCGGAATCCACGGTAATTTTACGGCCCATGGACCAGTTGGGGTGCTTCAGCGCATCCTCCGCCCGCATGCCTGCCAGCTCCTGCCTGCTTCTGCCGCGGAACGGTCCGCCGGAGGCTGTCAGCAGGATTTTGGAAACCTGCTTTTTGTCCTCTCCGTTCATGGACTGGAAAATAGCGCTGTGCTCGCTGTCAACAGGCAGGATGGGAACCTTGTGCTTCTTCGCAAGAGGCATGATCAGATGTCCTGCTGTCACCAGGGTTTCTTTATTAGCCAGAGCTATGGTTTTTCCGCTTTCAATTGCCGCAATTGTGGGACGGATGCCTATCATGCCCACAATTGCCGTCACCAGTATTTCATAGGAAGCATCTGAGGCAAGCGCCAACAGGCCTTCCATGCCGGAAAGAACCTTTACCGGCAAATCCGCCGTGCGGCCGCGCAGCTCCTTCGCTGCTTCTTCACTCCACATAACCGCCAGGGCAGGATGAAACTCCCTGATTTGTTTTTCCATCAGCGCTGCATTGCTGCCCGCTGCAAGCCCCATTACCTGTAAATCCGGATTATCCCTGACGATTTCCAGAGTCTGGGTTCCTATGGATCCGGTTGATCCGAGAATCGTTATTTTTTTCATGCCGTATCCTTTCCCGTAACTTTTTTATAACCGTCCGGTAGCTATAGCCGGAAGCCTGAACCACCCGGAAGCCAGAACCATTACGCCAAGTTACAACTGTTATTCAAAATGTATGAGCAGTATGGCCAGATAATAAATGATAGGCGCCGTAAAAAGAACGCTGTCAAAACGGTCCATAATGCCGCCGTGTCCGGGAATCAGCTTTCCGTAGTCCTTAATGTCATGGTTTCTCTTTATCCCTGAAGCGGCCAGATCTCCCACCTGGGAAATAACTGCTCCCACGCCGCAGATAAGCGCGGCGATCCATGTCACATTCTGATCCGCAAACACTCTTTCCAGCGCAAAATAACCAAAAGCTGCACCCACCAGTGCGGAACCCACAACACCGCCCACGGCTCCTTCAATGGATTTCTTGGGACTGAGCACGGGCGCCAGCTTATGCTTCCCGATAGCCATACCTGTCAGATAAGCGCAGGTATCGCAAATCCACGAGCTGATAAAAATCATCCAGACCATGTAAATACCGTTCGGCAGGTTTCGTGTAAGGAAAATAAAGGTAAACAGCACAGGCGCATAAAAAGCGCAGAAAAAAGCCGTCATCACCTGTTCCGCCCTGAACCGGGGAAAAGAAAAAACATAAACGAACATCATTCCCAGAAAAATCAGGGCCAGCATGCCCACCCAGTAAACCGGGTTCTCGGAACCGTATACCACCAGATAATAGAGGACAATGCCTGCATAGCCCACCGCCTCCAGCGCATTATTCTTCTGTCCCTCTGCGATAACGCCGCAGGCCTTCGTCAGCTCCCGGAAAGCTATCAGGGACAGTATCAGCATCCCCAGTGCGAGTACGCCGTCTCCGGTCAGCAGCAGAACCAGCGCCAGAATCACCAGCACCACGCTGCTCATCAATCTTTTACCAAACATAATTTACCTCCATGATTATCCGCAAAGAAGCCTTGCGCCTCAGTCCGGCCTCTGCCGGTGCTAAAGCGGATCCTCCCGCGCTATACGTCCTTTACCAGCCCGAACCTTCTGTCTCTATGATTATATGCTTCTACGGCTTTCAACAATTCTTCTTTTGTAAAATCAGGCCAGGCAACCGGCGTAAAATAAAACTCCGTATAGGCCAGCTGCCACAGCAGGAAGTTGGAAATCCGCTGTTCGTTACAGGTACGGATGAGCAGATCCGGATCAGGCAGCCCTGCGGTATCCAGCGCATTGCAGAAATCCTCCTCCGTCAGATCCTCCGGATTTATAATTCCCTGCGCGGCTTTCCTGGCCAGCTTCTGCGCAGCTCTGCGGACCTCGTCCCTTCCGCCGTAATTCAATGCGATCTGGAAATGCAGGCCGGTATTGTTCTTCGTCGCTTCCTCCAGCTGATTGATTCTGGAACGGATATCCTCATCCAGCCCTTCCTTGTCACCGATAACACGCACGCACATATTGTTTTTCGCAGCGGTTTTCAGACAGGTCTTCATATAATTGCGCAGAAGGGTCATCAGCGCATCCACCTCGTCCTGGGGACGTTTCCAGTTTTCCGTGGAAAAAGCATAAACCGTCAGGTACTGGATTCCCATCCGGTATGCTTCCTCACAGATTACCTCCACGTTCTTAGCCCCCTGCACATGCCCGTAATTCCTGGGCATCCCCTTGGCCTTGGCCCACCGGCCGTTTCCATCCAATATTATCGCCACATGATTTGGTATGTTCATAATCTGCTATCTCTCCTGTCCTGTTCCTGAAACTGGTAAAAAGGGACAAGCCAAGTAACGCCTGCCCCTCTTATTTCAATTGTAATCCCTGTTCTTTTTAAACGGTCAGGATTTCTTTTGCCTTTTCCTCAACCAGCTTGTCGATTTCCTTTACGTATTTATCGGTCAGCTTCTGAAGGGCTTCCTCAAGCTCCTTGATTTCATCCTCAGAAACATCCTCTTTAGCCAGCTTCTTAAAGGTATCGTTGCCGTCCCTGCGGATATTGCGGACTGCAACCTTGCCTTCCTCGCCTTTCTTCTTTACTTCCTTTACCAGCTCTTTTCTGCGTTCCTCCGTAAGCTCCGGAATTACCAGACGGATAACGCTGCCGTCATTGTTGGGGGTAATTCCCACATCGGATGCCATAATCGCCTTTTCGATCTCTTTAATCAGTGATTTCTCCCAGGGTGAGATCTGGATCATCCTCGGTTCGGGAACCGTGATATTGCCTACCTGCTGAATTGGGGTAGGGCTTCCGTAATAGTTCACTTTAATCTTGTCCAGGATATGGGGATTTGCGCGTCCGGCACGGATTGTTGCAAAATCTGCAGCCAGATATTCATAGGCCTTGCTCATTTTGTTTTCAAACTGCTGTAATTTTTCGTTCATCGATATATCCTCCCTGTTTTTTATACGGTAACCTTGGTTCCGTTAAATTTACCTTTTACTGTATTTACAATGCTGTTTTCTTCATTCAGGCCAAATACCCACATCGGCATTTTATTATCCCTGGCAAGGATGGACGCTGTCATATCCACTACCTGCAGGTTCTTTGCGATGACTTCATCAATGGTCACTTCATCATATTTCTTCGCCGAAGGGTTCTTTTTGGGATCGTCATCATATACGCCGTCAATGGCCTTGGCAAGCAGGATAACCTCGGCTTCCACCTCCACAGCCCGCAGCACAACGCCGGTATCGGTGGAAAAATACGGATGTCCCGTACCGCCGGCAAAGAATACAACCATGCCCCTGTCAAAATACTTATTCGCCCTGTCCTTGGAAAAAAGCTTGGTAAAGGAGCCGCATTCAAAAGGTGTCAGCACTGCCGTCTGCATTCCTTCCGCCCTGCATATTTCGGAGACATAAATGCAGTTCATGATGGTTGCCAGCATTCCGATCTGATCCGCTTTCGTCCTGTCAATATTTTCACTGGTGCGTCCTCTCCAGAAATTGCCGCCGCCGATAACAACGCCGACCTGGACGCCTTCCTCCACCAGCTGCTTTATCTGAAGGGCCACCTTTCTTACAGTAGGCTCATGAAAGCCTTGCTTTTCTTCTCCCGCCAGAGCTTCTCCGCTCAATTTCAGTAAAATTCTTTTCATTATAATACGCTCCTATCTGCGTGCTACGGCACGCTCACAGATCCGCAGGACTACTGCAGAGCCTTTGCTTTCTTTTCAAATTCCTTCCGGGCCATCCGGAAGCAGTCCATTAGCTTGGGATTAAACTGGCCGCATTCCCCGTCCAGTATCATCTGATAGGCCACATCATAGGAGAAGGCCGGCTTATAAACCCTGTCGCTCACCAGCGCGTCATAAACATCAGCAATGGAAACCACCTGGGCGGCCAGCGGGATTTCATCCCCCTTCAGTCCATGGGGGTTCCTTTTCCATCCCATTTTTCATGATGGCTTAACGCTATGTTATAACAGAATTCCTTGAATACTCTGTTATCTGCAGCAAGCTTCCCTCTGTTCAGATTAATATACTCCACTGCTTCTCTGCCGTTCTCCGCCAGAATTACTTCGTAATCATCCTCAAAGATACCCCGCAGTATCTCCCGGTTCATTTCCATATCATCGACAACAAGTATCTTATCCTTCACGACTTTTACCTTTCCTGCAGACCTGTGTCTACCTACAGCTGTCGGATTATCTGTGTCAGCAATTCGTAATTTTCTTCTGCGTCCTGTACAAATTCATCCAGCCGGTCATACTTCCGGCTCCGCAGCTCCTCAGTCAGTGCGGACACAACCGTATAGAAAGGATCCAGCCCCAGGTTGCCGGCAACGCCCTTCAGGGTATGTGCATCCCTGAACGCTTCTTCGTAATCTCCGGCGCTTATATGCTCCTTCAGCTGCGCGTAATTGGGATCCTCGGGAAAACGCTTCAGGAACTTCAGGTATAATGCCTCATTGTTCATAAAGCGTTCCATTGTCTTATCCAAATCCACGCCGGCTTCAGTCAGCTGTTTTTTTATTGTGTCATCCATCTTTTCCCCTTTAATTCGGGCAGTCTTTTTTCAGACTGCCCGGCCTATCCGTGATTGAATAAATTATAGCATTCTTTCCACACAATATGCAATCTATTTTTTCCAGGTATAAGGAACGAACAGAAGCAGCATGGGGAAAATTTCAAGTCTTCCTGCAAGCATGTCAAACATCAGCACATATTTGGAAAAGCCGGAAAAGAAAGCGAAATTCCCGGCAGGCCCCACCAGCGACAGGCCGGGGCCGATATTATTAAGCGCTGAAATAACCGCCGTAACGTTGGTTGTAAAATCAAAATTGTCTATGGTCAGCAGAAGGATGGACGCCACCAGGATTCCCGCATAGGAAATCAGGAATATATTAGCCGCCCTCACCACCGGGTGATCCAGCTTTTTCCCGTCCATCATTACAATCTTTACGCTTCTGGGGTGAATCAGGATCCCCAGTTCCTTTTTGATGGTTTTCATATACATCAGGATTCGGGAAACCTTAATGCCGCCGCCCGTGCTGCCGGCGCAGGCTCCTATAAACATAAGGATCACAAGAAGCGTCCTGGAAAATTCGGGCCACTGGTCAAAATCCGTGGTGGCAAAGCCCGTGGTGGTCATGATGGAGGCAACCTGGAAGGCCGCATGCCGGAGGCTGTCTCCCACATTTCCCATCTGGGAAAGGATATTAAACGCTATCAGAAGCGTGGCCGCCGTAAAGATTGCAAAATAGGCTTTCACCTCCTCCATGCAGAAGGCATCCTTCACTTTCTTGGCAATGATCAGATAATAAAAAGCGAAGTTGGTTCCGAACAGCATCATGAAAATGGTGACAATCACCTGAATATAGGGGCTGTAGCCTGCAATACTGTCCGAACGGATGCCGAAGCCGCCGGTACCGGCCGTCCCGAAGGCGGTGCAGACCGCATCAAACATGGGGATTCTTCCTAAAAGAAGAAGCACGATTTCCAAAACGGTGAGCGCCACATAAATTCCATAAAGGAAAAAAGCCGTGGTACGTATTCTCGGCACAAGCTTGCTCACGGAAGGCCCCGGGCTTTCCGCACGCATCAGATGCATTGTCTGGCCGCTTGACATAGGAAGGATCTGCAGAACAAATACCAGAACGCCCATACCGCCGATCCAGTGTGAAAAGCTTCTCCAGAACAGGATACCATGGGACAGATCCTCCACCCGGGCCAGGATGCTGGCTCCCGTTGTGGTAAAGCCGGAGATAATCTCAAACAGGGAATCCGTAAAACTGGGAATCTCACCCGTAAAATAAAATGGCAGCGCGCCAATCAGGCTCATCACAATCCATCCAAGCGCAACTCCCACATACCCTTCCCTCGCATAGAACTGCGTATTTTCAGGTCTCTTGAAGGAAAGAGCTGTCCCAAGGATAAAGGACAGCAGTGCACAGGCCAGAAAAACCGGCCATGTCTTTTCTCTGTAAAGAAGAGACACGGCCAGAGGAAGGAGGAGGAATACGCCCTCCACCTTCATGATCCAGCCGAGTATATAGCTAATACTTTTGTAATTCATGCTACGATTGCTCCTTCTAGGCAAGAATATCGTCTATATCATCCAGGCCCTTGTGGGTGGTTACCACTATCACGGTATCTCCGGCCCTGATCATGTCTTGTCCGGAGGGCAGGATAATCTTTCCTCTTCTGATAATATTGCACAGCAGCAGATTTTTCTTTAACTTCAGCTGGCTTAAGGGAACATCAAGCACCCTGGAATCCTTTTTCACGGAAAATTCCAGCGCCTCTACCTTGTTGTCTATGATCCGGTAAACAGCTTCCACGGCGCTTCCCATGGAATTCTGCATGCTGCGGACATATTTGATAATATGCTCCGCCGTAATATATTTGGGGCTGACTACGCTCCCGATATCAAAATTATCAATGATGCCGCCATAATTAATTTTGTTGATTTTGGTAATCACCTTGGCTTTGGACACCTTTCCCACATAGCAGGAAAGCATGACGTTTTCCTCGTCCAGCCCGGTCAGGGAAATAAAGGCATCCGTGCTCTCAATCCCCTCCTCCCGGAGAAGATCCGTCGCGGAGGCATCTCCGTAGATAATCATTGCCTTGGGCAGAAGCTCGCTGAGCTCGTCGCATCTGGCCCTGTTATTTTCAATAATCTTCACCTGAATTTTGGATTCCAGCAGCTTTCTTGCCAGATAATAAGCCAGAGTCCCTCCTCCGGCTATCATGACGTCCTTGATCATTTTGCTCTCGATGCCGATGCTTGCAAACAGCGCCTTCATTTTATCAGGGGAAACGATTACGGAAATATAATCCCCTTCATGAAGAATGGTATTGCCGTCCGGAATAATGACGTCATGGCTGCCGTCTCTTTCCACAACACATATCAGCAGGCTGAAGCCGAACTTTTTTGTGGCGTCGCTGATCTTCTTATCCGCCCAGGTAGAATTTTCCGGAATGCGGAACCGCACCAGATCCACCTTTCCCTTGGCAAAGGCATCCACCTCCATGGCGGAGGGCACCCGGATCAACCTGGCGATATCAGAAGCCGCAGCCAGCTCCGGATTAATGGCCAGGGACAGCCCCAGTTCATCCTTAATAAACCCTATTTCGGCATAATAGCCAGGGTCGCGTACCCTGGCAATTGTCTGGCAGTGCCCCGCCTTTCTTGCGATCAGGCAGCACAGTAGATTCACTTCATCCTTATTGGTGACCGCTATCAGGAGATCCGCTTCCTTAACGCCTGCTTCCTCCTGTACGCGATAGCTGGTGGCATTGCCCTGGATGCACATAACATCCAGCACATTTCCCACCAGCCTTTCTTTTTCTTCATTGATGTCAATGATGGTCAGCTCGTGACCCTCTTCATTCAGCTGTTCGGCCAGGGCATATCCAACTTTGCCGCAGCCGGCGATTATGATTTTCATTTGTGTTTCCTTACCTTGTTTCCTTCTTCTTTAGTCAAAACATACTGCCTGCGGGAATAAAAAACATCGCGTTATGCGCGTCCCAAAGCAGAGAGATAATAACGGTACAGATTCTTGTAGGTCCCATTGCTGAAATGGAGGCCGTCCGTAAGCGTATAGCCTGTCCCCTGAAGATAGGAATAGCTGTCTATCCAGTGGATTTCCGGGCTGAGGCGCGCCTGCAGCTTCCTGTTGAAATTGCTTACCATGGATTTGGTTATGTATTTTCCATTCTCCACAGGGTTCACGGAGGAATAATAGACGGTTGCGCCCTTCTGTATCCATTCTGCGGCCTTCCTGTTCACCAGCTCGGCATAAGCATTCACATTTGCCACATCGTTTACGCCGAGGTTAATGATGATCTTCGTCCCATTGCCAACCGCTTCATCGATCTGGGGTATGGCTTCGGAAGCAAACCATTTATAACCCTGGGAGGATTTGGCTATCCATACAAAACCGTTGTCGCCCACCGCATTGTTCATCTGCACGAACCTGGAATCTCCCACGAAAATAATTTCCGGCCCTGCCGGAAGCTCTTCCTGTACGGCCGCCAGTCCCATAAACGCTTCAATCTGGGCATCCGTCATGGCTATCTGCTGCACCTGCGTCTGCTCCAGCGCCTGCAGCTGTCCCAGAAGCTGCAGCTGTGCCGCATCAATGACGGAGGCTTCCTGAAGCTGGGTAAGCGTCTGGATCTGCAGCTGTACCTGTTCCAGCTGCGTCTGCAGAATCTGGCGGATGTCCTGGAGCTGTTCGGTATACTCTTCCGGATCTGCCACAGGCAGGGGAACCGTCTCTTCACCGGCCGCCTGTCCTGTCCCGGAGGGCTGGACCGTATCCTGCACCTGTACAGCCGTCTGGATTACCTGTGTATCATCTCCGGCCTCTGCCGTTTTATCTGCCCGTATTGTCATGGACGGTACCGTCAGCGCATATACCGCTGCAAGCGTCAGCGCCGCTTTCAGTATCCTGCCTTTCACTTTTTTCGTCATACTAAATCCTTTCTGTGAAAACAAGTTTCCTGCAACCAAGCATCCTTATTATACGTTGACTTTCAGGAAAAGGCAATCCCTTCCTGCGATAATTGACAGAATGCGCCTTCAGGCAGCCGGCAGTCTCCCTTACAGCTGCGGCTGACGCCTGAAACCCCGCCTTTTTCAGGGCTGTACGGGGCATGGCGAATCCTGCAGCAGATTATAATATTCAAAAAAAGGGAAGAAAAAGTCCGCCACAGGCTTCATTTTTCTTCCCGAAAATCCGGCATATTTCTACATTATTGGTTTGAATCCAAAACCTTTACCTGTTTATTCCGCCTTAATAAATACCTGCATTTCACCCTCGCCCCTGTTGGCCCAGGCAAAATAAGGAATCCACTGAAGCTGTACTTCTTCATATTCAGGCCTGCTGTACTCCTGATACAGCTCCCCTGCTTCCTCAGGCTGCATGACAAGGCGTTTTCCCTTTGTTGTCACAGTGACCATGCGCTGTCCAAGCTTCTCTTCCGCCTTTGCTTCCGGCGCAGGATCCGCCGCCAGGGAACACAGATGGAGATTTTTGCCGTTGTCCGCTTCTTCCATACAGTAAACGACAGGCCCTCTCATCACGGCGGCCTTGCCGATGTCCTCTCTCACTCTGCCGTCCGCCTGCATCAGGCGAACCTCCATGGGGAATTCCAGTTCCAGCTTTTCTCCGCCTTCCCATACTCTGTCGATGATAAGGTAGCCGTCTTTCACCGTTCTGGTTTCACCGTTTTCGGTTACTGCCTCGCCTTCCCGGAGGCCTTTTTCCCCGTTTATGGTATAATCCCTGCACCAGCCCGGAATGCGGAAAACGATCCTGCAGGCTGTCGGCGCCCCGGCATTGACCTCCGCCGTCACCTTACCGTCCCAGGGGAAGTCGGAAGTAATTCGCAGATCCAGCTTTTTACCGCCGCAGTCCTTTTCCAGGACGCCGCCCATATACAGATGCACATAAAGGGAATCCTCCGCTTCCGTATAAGCATAAGATGCAATGGAGCTGAGCAGTCTTGCGATATTGGGAGGACAGCAGGCACAGCCGAACCATTTCTGGCGTACGGGTTTTACATGGAATTTACGTTCGTCCTTGTGGCAGGCCTCCGGCAGGCTTTCCAGAGGATTCACATAGAAGAAGCTTTTTCCGTCCAGAGCCATGCCGCTGAGGATGCCATTGTAAAGAGCGCGTTCCATCACGTCGGCGTATTTTCTGTCCGCTTTGATTTCCAGCATTCTCCTTGCAAAGAAAACGAGTCCGATGGAAGCACAGGTTTCCGCATATGCCGTATCATTGGGCAGATCGTAATTGAAGGAAAAGGCCTCGCCCATATGGGTGGCGCCGATACCTCCGGTGATGTACATTTTCTTGCGGGTGATATTGTCCCAAAGCTTCTCGCAGGCCGCATAGAGCGCTTCATCTCCTGTCAGCCTGGCAATATCCGCCATACCGGAATACAGATAAACCGCACGCACCGCATGTCCTACAGCCTCATCCTGTTCCCGGACAGGCAGGTGGGCCTGGTTGTACTGATAGCGCAGCTCATCTTCATGGCATTTCTTCACGGCTTCAGGATGCTCCGCATCAAAATAATAAGGTCTGGTTCCACGCTGATCCACGAAGAAACGGCTCAGATTCAGATATTTGTCATCGCCTGTCGCTTCATAGAGACGCACCAGCGCCATCTCTGCGATCTCATGGCCGGGATAGCCCTTTTTCTTATCCGGTTCGGGGCCGAAACAGGAAGCGATATAATCCGCATATCTTTGCGCAGCCTTCAGAAGCTTATCCTTTCCTGTCGCCTGGTAATAAGCAACGGCGCCCTCGGTGAGGTGCCCAAAGCAGTAAAGCTCATGGTTATCCTTAAGATTGGTGAATACCTTTGACATATCATTGATGATGTAATAGGTATCCAGATAACCGTTTTCCTGCTGTGCGGCGCATACGATGTCAATTGCCTCATCCGCCGTCCTTTCAAGCTCTGCATCGGGATGCTGGGTCAGAGAGTAGCCCACCGCCTCGATCCATTTGGAGAAATCGCTGTCCTGGAACAGGCAGCCGTAAAAACGATCCTCCATATGCTCCATATCCTCCGGCAGCGGCTGGAAAATAATAGGCCACTTTATTTCTTTATAATCCGCGCCCATTTCCTTTCTCTGCGCCGTTATTTTTCCGGCAATTTTAAAGTTGCGCATACAGAAGCTGGGATCAGCCTCCGGAATGCGGTCGTTTAACGCCTCCCACTGATAAGGAATGACTTCCCTGCGTACCAGCTCCATTTCATGCTTCCAGAATGCATCGGTTACCTGTACCTTTCTTAAGGAAACCGGGCTGCTCTGTCTATTTTTTTCCATATTTGTTATCCTCCTGCGCTGCGTCACATTTGGGACGTTTTCCAAATGCCGCTTGATTTATATTTATCCTAACAGGCACAGCAAAGCTTTTCCATTGCTATTATGGAAAGCAGCATGTATAATATGGAAAAGCAAGGTAACCCTTCAGTCAGCTGTTAACAGTAACTGTGAAGGGAATGAACCGTTAACGGAGGGCAATATGAGCGCTTATTTTCAGTTGATGAGCCCGCGGCGCGTCAGTTCGGCCAATTATATAACCTTTATCAACCCCACGCCTCATCCGGACAGGGTTATGGACGAGCATGATTTCCTGTATATGCTTGACGGAAGCTGGCGGATTATGGAGGAAAACTCCTGTTATGAAATGCATTCCGATGATTTGCTCATTCTGCCGGCAGGCAGGCATCATTATGGGAAGGGGCTGTGCACCCCTAATAATAAACACATGTATATTCATGTAAAACCGCTGGAGACGGAACGCATGGGGACTGCTTTCTCTTCCCGGCTGGCGGAATTTCATTCCCTGATTCACTGTCAGGATAATCCCCGGATAAAAGAGATTTTCCAGGAAATCATCTCCCTGCGGTGGAACGGCTCTTCTCTGCGTGAGGATAAGCTTTCCCTTCTCATAAACCTGCTTCTCTGCGAGCTGAAGGAGCAGCAGGAAAAGCCGGTGTCAGCCTCTTCCTCCCACAATATTCTGGCAGAAGCATCACGGCTGATTCAGACGACGCCCCAGACTTTTTTTACAGGGAAGGACCTGGCAGATCGTTTCTTTGTATGTGAAAGGACACTTTCCAACCAATTTAAAAAGGCATACGGCAAGACGCTGTATGTCTATCAAATGGATGTAAAGCTGGAAATGGTGCGCCAGTTCCTGTTAAGCCAGCCGGAGGTCAAGCTGCATGAAACAGCGCTGAATTTCGGTTTCTGCGACGAATTCCACATGAGCCGGACCTTTAAAAGGAAATACGGCGTGTCTCCAAGCCAGTACCGGCAGGAGAACCTGGGATCTTAAAGCACGGAGGCCAGGGCGCACAGAGAATGCACTGCTACAAGCGGCTGCGTGACCTTCCTTACGGCTTTATATTCCAGGCATCTGCCTGCCAGGGCCAGGATGGCCGTAATTCCTGCCGCAGCAGCCACACTGGGCTGCCGCGCAGTTTCCTTTTTTAAATCAGCCCCACCAGCTCAGAAAGCTTTCCATCGCGTAAAAAGACAGGGATCACATCCAGATCTGCCTTTACAGTAACGGTCTGTCTGCCTTCGTATTCCGTTCCGTCATGAACCAGCGTCCACTTTGCGCCTGCGGGAAGATATACCTGACGTTCCACAGCGTCCTCATACATAACCGGGGCAACCAGCATGTCGCTTCCGTACATATACTGCTCCTTCATATCCCAGCAGCACTCCTGCTCCGGGAACTCATAGAACATGGTACGCATTACGGGCCTGCCCAGGGTATGGGCCTCTTCCATCAGCTTTCTGGTATAAGGTCTCATGGCTTCACGGAAACGGATATATTTTACCAGGGTTTCACAGTTTTCCCCGCCGAAGCTCCATACCTCATTATCAGCGCCGGTGGGCTGCATCACCTCTCCCGCCTGATTCATCACTCTCTGAGAAGGGACACGGTCACCGTGCAGACGCATTACCGGACAGAAGGTTCCCCACTCAAACCAGCGCACCAGCAGCCTGCGGAAGCTTTCATCCTCCGGGTTTCCTCCGGAAAAGCCGCCGATATCGGTGGTCCACCAGGGAATACCCGCCACGCCCATATTCAGGCCGGCACATACCTGTCTGCGGAAGGTCTCCCAGTCGGAATGGATGTCTCCTGACCATACAAGCGCGCCGTAACGCTGGCTGCCGGCCCATGCGCAGCGAAGCAGGTTAACCACATTTTCCTGCCCGGCTTCCGTCTGTCCTTCATAGAAGGTTCTCGCATAAGCCTGGGGATAAATGTTTCCAACCTGGGCATTGGTTCCCTGATAATAACGGTAATTATCGAAATCATAGCCGCTGTACTCCGGCTCCGCTTCATCCAGCCAGAATACCTTGATTCCCTTGTCATAGTAATTCTGCTTGCATTTGTCCCATACATATGCGCGTGAACGGGGATTGGTGGCATCATAGAAGGTGCTGTTGCCATTGTAAAGCATGGCGATGTCCACACCCTTTTCCGCCTTTACAAGAAGCCCCTTCTGTTTCATTTCCTCATAGTTTTCACTTTTCCAGTCGATCTGGGGCCATACGGAAACCATCAGCTCGATTCCCATGTCTTTCAGCTCCCTGACCATAGCGTCCGGATCCGGGAAAAATTCCTCGTCAAAACGGAAATCACCCATTTTCGGCCAGTGGAAAAAGTCACAGACGATGACATCAATGGGAATATTTCTCTTTTTATATTCCCTTGCCACCTCCAGCAGCTGCTCCTGATTCCAGTAACGCAGCTTGCACTGCCAGAAGCCCATTCCATATTCAGGCATCATGGGCACCTTACCCGTAGCATCCGCATAGGCACGCTCGATTTCATCCGGCGTATCCCCTGCGGTAATCCAGTAATCCATCTGCTTTGTGCTTTCCGCATACCACTCTGTGGTGTTGGAGGCAAAGCTCACACGGCCGACAGCCGGATTGTGCCACAGGAAGCCATAGCCCTGATCCGAAAGCACGAAGGGAACGCTCGCCTGGGAATTTCTGTGGGCCAGCTCAAGATTGCAGTTTTTTACATTCAGGATATCCTGCTGGTACTGTCCCATACCGAACAGCTTTTCTTTCGGCTCGGAAGCAAAGGTCACGGTCAGGTGAAAATCTCCTCCGATGATGGGTTTGAAGAAACGGTTTTTCTTATTCAGGGCGCCGCCCTCTCCCGCTTCCTTTAAAAGAAGCTTCCCATTCTGGTTGTAAAAAGAAATATCACACTTCTTTGACCAGTTGCTCACTTCAAGGACCGCACGGATTTTCCCGTTCACAATTTCCGAACGATACTCACCCACGGTTATTTCCGCTTTCACTTCATCCTGTTTAAGCAATGCATAATCCGTATCCTCCAGTTCTCCGAGAATCGTGGAACGGACACGGAAGCTGTTGGCTCCCCAGGGCTCTACGGAAAGCACCTCGCCATCATAACGGTAAACGAGGGCATTTCCTTCCTGACTCATTGTATACATAGCAAATCCTCCTCTGTTTGGATAAGGAACTGTCAATATTTTTGACAGATCCAAAAAATGGCAAACAGGCTGTTCACCTGTCTGCCACCATTATATTCATTCTTTTTTATGGATTCATTATGTATATTGACCAGTTTTTTAAGTATCCTGACCTTTTCTGTATTTCTGCGGTGTGGTATGATACAGCTTCCCAAACTCTGTGGTGAAATAGTTCCCGCTTCCAAAGCCCACATCCAACGCAATCTTTCCCACCGGATCATCCGTTTCCTTCAAAAGGCGCTCCGCTTTCCGGAATCTGACCCGCTGCACATATTCCACAAAGGTCATATGGAAATTCTCCCTGAAGAAACGGCACAGATAGCCCTCGCTTACGGAAAGGTAGGCTGCCAGAGAGTTCAGGACGATGCGCTGGGTATAATTTTCCTCCACAAAACCTACGATTTTCCGGATCATTTCACTCTTTCTCGTATTGGCCTTCACCGGCTGGATTTCTTCCTCCTGAAGTATGATAATATCGTAAACCACCTTAAGAAGGTAAGCACGGACAAGCAGCTCATAGCCCTTTTCCTTTTCATCGAAAACAAAGAAGGTTTTATTGAGCATTTCAAACAGCGCCTTCTGAATGCTGTTCTTCTCCCGCAGCAGGATATACCTGCCTTGCTCCTGCGCCAGCAAGGGCTGCAGATATTTCTGTTCAATTCTGTCATTGGCCATCCCGGAGAGGAAGCTGTAGTCAAAAACCACCGCCCTGAATTCCAGCTTTGTCCCGAAGCAGTCATGGGAGCCGTGGAGGGTATTGGGCTTGATTAAAAGCACATCCCCCTCCTCAATCACGAACTGTTCCGCTTCCACCTGAAAATTGGCCTTGCCTGAAGTGATGAAGAAAATCTCAATTTCCGGATGCCAGTGATAGCTCAGCGGCATCTGGAAATCCTCTTCCATTTTTGTCTCATATGCGCTGACAGGGAACAGTAAATCTCCATGCTTTCTGTTTTCTCTTAAGGGTCTGGGCTGTTTCATCTGCGGTTCCTTTTACTCCGGTTTATAATCATCCACGTCAAATTCCCGGTCTTTAAAATAGTATTTTCGATCCTCCTCCGTAATTGTGCGCAGCACCCTGCAGGGATTGCCCACTGCGATCACATTATCAGGAATATCCTTTGTCACAACGCTCCCGGCGCCGATTACCACATTGTTCCCGATGGTTACGCCCGGATTGATCACTGTATTGCCTCCCAGCCATACATTGTCGCCGATGGTCACGCTGATGCCGTATTCATAGCCTGAATTCCTGGAATCAGGATGTACGGGATGGCCTGCGGTAAAGATTGAAACATTGGGTGCGATCTGTGCATTTTTACCTATGGTCACCTTTCCCACATCCAGGATTGTCAGGTTATAGTTGGCGAAGAAATTCTCACCCACTTCAATGTTGCTGCCGTAATCGCAGCGGAACGGCGGTTCAATGAAAATATTTTTCCCGCATTTTCCGATAATTTCCCTGATCAGCGCGCCGAGCTCTTCTCCCTGCTCCGGCGGCGTATTGTTATAGCGGTAGATCCGCTTCTTATTCTCCTCACGTTCTTCCGTCAGGCCGTCCAGCCATGCCTTATAAGGCAGCCCGGCCAGCATTCTTTCCTTCTGATTCATCGCTGTATTCATCCTCATTTCTTATAATTTACCGTAACTTTTCCGGTTGCTGATTATCCTTTATAGCTCCTTTAAAGCTTTACTTCCCTGTCCTGCAGCGCATCCATATCCTCTACGATACGCTTCAGAGCAAGGCTTATCATGCCGGTTTCGTAATCCTCCTCCAGCTGGTGAAGCACCTGCGCTTCATCAAAATAATCCAGCTTATCCCACGGCACCGGCGTGTACATAGCTCCCATCTCTCCCGCAAAATGTGAAGCGCCATAGTAAATGCTGCCGTTAAGGACCAGGCCCGCCCCGGGGAAAAAGGATCTCGGGAAATAAATCCCTGCCACACAGGCTTCTCCTTCTGCGCATTTTAACTGATAATAGCCGTAGGTCATGGCATTGATATCATTTTCAAACAGGACAGGAACCTAATAGCGCTCCCTGAGCCGGGGAAGAAATACGCGTCCCTCCAGCCCTTTGAAATCGTTGATGATTACCTCATTGCCAATCGCCTCCCCCGGCAGGCCGAAAGCAATCAGCCCGGTATTGCCGAAGGCGGCAAATACCTCATCCAGAGCGGAATCAAAGCTCTCAGGACCGATCTCCTCCATGTATTCCTGCCGTTCCCACAGCTTTTTACCGTCCAGATTAACAGCCAGCGTATGTATGTAGCTTCGCCCCTCCAATTGATGTCCGTATACCACAGCCACTGTGCGGTAATCGTAGTTATAGCGGTACTGCATGGAGGGACGCCCGCCGCCGGAGGGCGCGTTTCCGCCTTCCTGCACCTCGCCGCTATAAAGCATTTCAGAGAGCAGGGCATTCACTGTCACCACGCTCAGGCCGCTGTATTTTGCCAGCTCAGGCTTGGTAGCCGTCCTTTTCTGTGAAAGGATGTTCCGCAGCGTACTTTTATTCAGTTGCTTCGAATTATTGTAACAGCTCAGACGGGGCTGAAGCTTTACTCCATACGGCTACCGAAAGGTGGCGTGAATTTTCAGAAGATAATCCAGCAAAGCGAGCGTGCGCTCTTCCTGAGAAGGACCGTTTTCCTCTCCCGGCGCCGCATTCGTTTTCAGCAGCCCGGCATTTGTCCCTCCCAATACGACGGAAGGCTTGGTCTTTCCATGGAAATCACTTCCCATCGTTTCCAGCAGCTTCAATTCCTCTGCCAGCTGATGAAACCAGGTTACATCAGCTGCAGTATGGTAGCTGCTGTAGACCTCCAGCCCTGATACGCCCATTTTCACCATCGTGCGTATTCTGTCCCGGTTTTTGCCTACGGTATTGACCGGATGGGCTATCACTGATATTCCGCCTGTATCCTCTATCAGCTGCTGCGCTTCCTCAAAAGCAGGATAATCTGCCGGGAAATAGGCCGGCTTCCCCTGGGAACAGAAATCCCAGAAAAAATTGACATAGGGATTGTCTCCCCGCTCACCGCCCGGCCGGTAAGGAAGAAGCAGGGGATTGTTGAGATTGCGTTCATCTGCCAGTGCCGCTTCAGCAATAGTTTCTCCCACCACAATTCCATTCCGGGACAGGGCCAGAACCTTTTCTTCCTCAAAAATAATCCCTATGTCCCGCAGTATCTTCATTGCACGGAAGGAATTTTCCTTTTTCCGGGAAAGTATCCTGTTTTCCAGTTCTGCGTATCTGCTGTCATGATAATCGATTCCATAGCCCAGCAGGTGCAGGTCCACGCCATCAAAGGTGCAGTCCAGCTCTACCGCCGGTATCCCGCGGATACCGAAACGGGCGCAGGATACCATCATTTCTTCCACGCCCCTGACTGAATTATGATCAGACAGCGCCGCCACCTTCAGGCCTTTCTCATGGCAAAGCCCGGCGAGCTGCTTTGGAGAATATTCCCCGTCCAGGCTTACTTCCGAATGCATGTGCAAATCCAGCCAGCTCATGCTCTGCTTCCCTTTTTCTGACTGTCAAGAAGCTCCTGCAGCGCTTCATCGCTGTCTTCAATCCATACATCCTCTTCCTGTGCATTCAGCCCGAGGTATTCACGAAGCGTACAGGGTTCGTCACTGTTATTCCATTTTTCAACATAATCATCGATTTCCTCAAATTCAATTTCTCCCGCAAGATAAAGCTCTTTAAATTTCTTTTCCAAAACAGACTCCTCTTTTCTGTAGTAACGGTCCAGGATTTTCATAGATATGTTAAACCACGGCCTCTATCAAAATCCTGTCACCGAGTTGTATTTCCCTGATACCAATTTCTTTGTTCACATTGAAATTGTAACTGAGCATATAACCTTTCTTCAGATGGAAATAATCCAGATAATCTCCCCGTTCATGATAGGCATTGCCCCGCCATACTTTCAGTTCTATAATAAACTGCTCTCCTTGATAATCCACAACAATATCCATACGTCGTGAATTCCTCGTTTCCGCTTCTATATAGTAATTTCCCGTTCCGTTTATGATAGGACGCAGGTACAATAAGAAGCGTCTGCGGCCTTCCTCCTCATTAAATTCCTCCGCATTGCCGCTATAAATACTGTCAAAATGTTCAACAAACTTCTGTAAAACCAGTTTCATATCTAAATGGCCATCCTGAATGAACTGCGGTTTACTCTGGACGGCCGCTCTGAATATTTCACTGCTTTGTGCCTCTGCCGTAGCTAAAAAATAGTTATACAAGCGTACCTCAAAAATACGGTTTGCAATTTCCACATTCCCGCCGCTTTTTTTTGCAAATCCAAACATCATTGCAATGTCTATCCATTGCTCATCAGGATTATATACAATTTTTACACCTGCAAAAAGGATCGCGTAGACCATCTGGCGGAGTCCCGGATAATCATGCAGCTTTCCAATCAGGGATTCAAACAATGTATTTTTCTCAGTCAACAGCAGCTTTACCGCTGCCAGAAATCCGTCCTTTGTCCAAACTGCCGCTTTGTCAGGAAAACTTCCACTTTCTGCTACATCTTCATCCATCAGTTTGCATATTCGTGAAACAAGGAACGGATAGCCTGCCGTGTAATCATAAATCAGGCCTGCCATACCATCTATGTCCATACCTGTTTGATGATCCGCTTCATATTCTTTCAGCATACCTGCAATCCCAGTTTGGGAAAAACTCATTTCAACTTTAAAATCAGCGGCGATATTCCATGGGCTGTTCATCCTATGTTCTTCATCCGGCCTGAGCTTTCGGCTAATATTTTTTACATCATACACACCGGCAAGGATGACAGATTGAAAGGCGGGCATTATTTCCCTGTTGAGATAATACGCTCTCAGCTGCGCCAGGAAATCCAGAAATACCTGGTTATTTGTAGCGCTGTCAGCTTCATCAATGATCAGAACTACCGGCTTTTCTGCGGTATCGCATAACTCACTCAGAATTAAAAACAGCTTTCCAAGCGAAAAAAGCGGATCCTGGACCGATGCATAATCCAGTTTATCTAAAATCTCATCGCGCAGTCCGAGTATTGGCCTTCGTCTGTTACGTATCGTCCGTAAAAAATAAGAGGCAAAGGTTGTCGAAAAAATGTGCGCGTTTTCAAATTCTTCATTTCCGATCATCTGAAAGTCAAGGGAAATCACCACATAGTCATTTTTTAAATAATCGGCCAAAGCCTTTATTGTAGTAGTCTTCCCATATTGACGCGCCCTATTGATCGTAAAATATTCGCCGGCATCCACCAGCTTTCTTATTTCCCTAAGGCGTTCCCGGAGGTCAACCATATAGTGGAGCTGCGGATTGCATGCACCAGTGGTATTAAAACAACGTCCCATATCCATACGCTCCTTTCCAGAGCCATTCAAGAAGATGGCCGTTATGAGCAGTTTCATTTTTAGCAATACATTAAAGGGTTGAACTATTTCTGAAATCCGGATAATAGTAAAGCTGATCCATATATTACCATTTTACCCAAATCCTGCCTGTTGATTCCTTGTCTGTCCTGCTGCCATGATATCATAGCAGACCTGAGACAGCAAGTTCATTTTAGAACCTACAAAGAATCTGTCGCACAACCATTTTCATCTACAACTTCCTCATTCGGTTCTGAAGTCCAGGTATGTTCTTCGCTGTCCAGGCGGAAAACTCTTGTTATGCCATTGGACTTGTGCATCAGCATATTATCCCTTGGATAAATACAGGTATCTTCCTTTTCCACAGTTCCCACATCCAGCAGAACCAACGGGTTTTCCCCTGAATTGTAAAATGTATGCGCAATTCCCTCTCTCGCCGGCTTGGCAAAGAAATCTCCTGCCTTTACCGGAATACAATCATCATTAAGATGCAGTGTTCCGCATCCCTCCAGAACCAGAAAAAACTCTTCCTGCTGGGAATGGCTGTGAAAACGGGTGCTGTAAGCGCCGGGCGGCACACTGTCTATATTCACATAAAGGTTCCTGCTGCCTGCCGCTTGCCCCAGGGAACATCCTTCTTCCCACATAAGTCACAACGCGTGTATTCAATTCTGCTGTTCCGAAAGCTCTTAGTTCTACCCGCCTCTTCATACGTACCACCTGTAATTCCAAGTCATGATTCAGCTACCGCTCCACGGATGTGTATCAAACATAATATAGTGGCCATTTTCCTTCAATATCCGGTGGAAATTCTGATACATCGTACCCAAATCATGTATCCAGACATGCACGCCATTGGAGGTATAAACCTAATCAAAGGTTTCGTCCGCCAGTTCTTCCAGCTTCATGCTGTCCGAACAATAGTAGGTAATATCCAGGCCCCTCTGCTCAGCAATTTTTCTTCCATTTTCAACCTGTTTCCAGGAGATATCCGCGGCGGTAACTTTGGCCCCAAGCGCCTGAAAGCCGAACACAGCCACACTGTCGCCGCAGGACGGGACACATACTTTTTTACCTTTCAAATCAGGAACATATTCTTTCATCACAGCCGCTATTGCCTTTGGAAAAGCGATATAAGGATCCTTTTCCAACTCCCGGAATAAAGCTTCATAGTCCCACTAGGCATACCATTCATCCGATCTGCTGTTCCAGTTTTCAACGAGCTCTTTCTGTCGTTCTTCATTTTTATCCAGTCCTGCTGGTAATTTCATATTATCCGCCTTTCTTACTTACTGTTGAACGCCATTCCTTTTTCCTATATCTTAATCTTCGTCCACTTCCCCGATCTAAACCGCAGGCTCGTCAATATAAACCGCACCAGCTGATCGGCGCAGACGCCGAACCAGATACCGATAATTCCCAGCCCGGCGGTATAGCAGAGCAGATAACTGGCAATGGGCCTTACAATTGTTACGCTGATGGTGGAAGCGATGGTGGTGTAAATCACGTCTCCCGCGCCCCGCAGGCAGCCCATATAGATAACCTGGGCAATCTGCAGCAGCACCACTACCACGATAACCCGCATGATTTCCACTCCCATGGCAATGATCTCCGGTTCCGTAAAGAACAGCCGGTACAGGAAAGCTCCGCAGGACAGATAGATTACCGCCAGCACAACGGCGATCATCCGCCCGATATTCTGGCAGATCCCTCCGTATTTTTTTGCCATCTCTACGTCCTTTGCCCCAAGGCTCTGGCCGATAAGCGCCACAGCCGCCACCTGCATGCCGTCCCCAAAGGAAAAGGAAAGGCTCATTACATTCATTCCCACCTGATGGGCCGCAAAGGCAGCCGTTCCCATTTTTGCCGCCATTACAGCCACGGAAAGGAAGCCGACTCTTACGAGAAGCTGTTCCGCCAGGACACTGGAACCGATTTTTATCATGCTCTTTGCGGATTCCAGCGTTGGCCGTATTTTCTCCTTCCACATATAGGGAATACTGATAAAGTCCCCTTTGTAGGCGGCTACGAGGCTCATAACGCAGCCCACCACGCTGCCGATTACCGTGGCGATGGCCGCTCCCGAAACTCCCAGCGCAGGGAAGCCGAAATGCCCCTCTATCAGCAGATAGTTAAAAATAACATTTACCACATTGGCCGCCACATTGGTTTTCATGGCAATTTTTGTATTTCCGGCCCCCCTCTGTGCCGCGTTAACCACCAGAGAGACAACAGTAAAAATAATGAAGCCCATAATGATTCTGAAATACTGCACGGCCTCCGTATGGGAAGCTTCCTCCGAACCGCACAGCCGGATGATCGGATCTGCAAAAGCCACGCAGATCAGGCTGACCGCTACCGACATCACCAGAACAAACACACTCGCCGCGCACAAAACCTCATTGGCGCCCCTCCGGTTCTTCTGCCCCTTGCGTCTGGCAACCAGTGCGGATACAGATACATTCACCGCAATAAACATGGCAAGTCCGATAAATTTCGGCTGGGTAGTCAGCCCTACCGCAGCCACCGCATGCGCGCCCACGCGGCTTACCATCAAAGAGTCCACCATTCCCACAAGCGCAACAAAAAATGACTCCAGTACGGACGGCCATGCCATTTTCAGCACCGTCTGTATATTTTCCTTACTGTACTTTTTCATCTTCTCCCCCCATTATCTGCGTTTCGGCGCGGAATACAGTCATGCATACAGCCGCAGCTCATATGAATATTTATGCATTACCAAGCCTGAAACTCCTGTTCTTTTTATTGTACGTTACAATGATTGCCCTGTCCATAAGCGATGCGTCAAATTTGTGGTCGCTTTTTCGGCAAAAAGCCGATTGACGAACCTTTCTCTGTGGATTATGATTGGCAATGGTAAATATTTGGCAACTGTTTGGATGCGGGCGCAGTAACTGTGAAGTAACCAGGCAGCTGCAATTTTTGACGTAAAAACGAGACGGATAAGCCCCAGTCCCCTGCAGAAGAAAGGTTTCCCAATGAAAAAAATACGTACTACATTCAAAAAAGATCCTGTACTTTACATATCCGGTATTCTTGCCATAATCTCCGCATTTCTGGTTCCTCCGGACACCGCCTATTTTTCCTACATAGATTTCCGCGTTCTCGCCCTTCTTTTTTCCCTGATGTGCGTGATGAACGGCTTCCAGCAAATAGGCTTTTTTCAGAAGCTGGCCGTATTTGTACTGTCTAAAACGGAAAATACAAGGCAGCTGGCGGGCGTCCTTATATTCCTGTGTTTTTTTATGAGCATGCTTATTACGAATGATGTGTCTCTGATTACCTTTGTCCCCTTTACCGTGCTGATTCTCACAATTACAGGACAGGAAAAGCTGATGGTTTTTGTCATCGTCCTGCAGACCATTGCAGCCAATCTGGGCAGTATGCTGACTCCTATCGGCAACCCGCAGAATCTTTATCTTTACAGTCTGTCCGGCATGAGCTTTTCCGGATTCCTGGGAATCATGCTTCCCTATACACTGCTTTCCGCGCTGCTGCTGCTTCTTTTCCTCTTCCTAAAGCCGGGAGAAAAGGTTTATGTGCAGGAGATTTTCGCGGAAACCGGGCCGATGCGGCGACGGCCCCTAATCACATATACACTGCTGTTCTTCCTGTGCCTTGGCTGCGTGCTTCATTTAATATGCTGGCAGGCGGTTCTTGTCATCGTTACCGTTGTACTGCTTTTTACTGACCGCGGGCTTCTGCGCAGAGCTGATTACGGGCTGCTTGCGACCTTTGTATTTTTCTTTATCTTCATCGGAAACATAGGGCGTCTGCCTGTGATCGTTGACCTTCTGCGCACAGTGCTTTCCGGCCATGAGCTTCCTGTGGCCATTCTTGCCAGCCAGGGCATCAGCAATGTACCGGCCGCCATCCTGCTTTCCGGTTTTACGAAAAATTATCTGCCCCTGCTTGTAGGCGTGAACATCGGAGGGCTGGGCACACTTATCGCTTCCCTGGCCAGCCTGATTTCCTATAAACAATATGCACAGACGCCAAGATGCGAAAAAGGACGCTACCTTTCCCATTTCACCGGGCTGAACCTTGTTTTCCTGGCAGCCCTTACCTGCCTTGCCCTTTTCCTTCTGTAGGATGGCTCTGCCCTCTTCAGGCGGAAGGCTTGGCAGAGCTTCCCCACGTTCAGCCTGCATACATATCCCTGTCCCCGGCCGCATATAGTATAGAAAAAACTGTGAGGCACGTATGCTTTCCATTCTGGAATACATCAATCAACTGCTGTGGGGGTTTCCCGTTCTTATACTCCTCTCCTCCGCCCATCTGTATTTTACCACGAAACTGAAGTTCCCCCAAAAACTCACCCTGAAGGCCATACGCCTGTCCGTAACCCCGGAAAAAGAGGGAAAGGGCGCCAATCTGTCCGGTTTTGCAGCGCTTGCCACAACACTTGCGGCGACACTTGGAACCGGTAATATTGTGGGCGTCTCCACCGCTATTGCCATCGGCGGCCCCGGTGCGCTGTTCTGGTGCTGGATAACCGGTATTCTTGGCATGGCTACCTGCTATGCGGAATGCTATCTCAGCGTACTTTTTAAAAAGCAGAAGCCTGACAAAACCTATGTGGGCGGTCCCATGTATGTCCTGGAAAAAGGGCTGCACTGCCGGGGGCTTGGAATCGTTTACGCACTCTGTGCCCTCTTTGCCGCATTTGGGGTGGGCTGCACCACACAGTCCTCCGCTATCACGGAGGCGGTGAACACCATTGCTCCCGTATCACCGCATATCATTGGCATTCTGGCAGCATTTACCGCCGGCCTGGTCATTCTGGGCGGCGTCAAATCCATCGGCAAATTCTGCACCCGCATGGTTCCGGCTCTGGGCTTCTTCTATATTGCCTGTTGTCTGTATCTGCTTGTCCTGAACAGGGATTTCCTGCTCTCGGGAATATCACTGATTGTAAGCAGCGCCTTCCGGACAAAAGCGGCCGCAGGCGGTTTTATCGGAAGCACGCTGCAAAGCGCCGCCCGCTTCGGCATTGCCAGGGGACTGTTCACCAATGAAGCCGGCATCGGCACCGCAGCCATTGCCGCCGCTTCCTCCGAAACCAGGGATCCCAGAAGACAAAGCCTGATTTCCATGACGGCGGTTTTCTGGGATACTGTAGTCATGTGCGCGGTTACAGGGCTGGTTATCGTCACCAACATTCAGAAAAACCCGGCATCCATCCGGGGCTTTGGCTCCGCCAGCCTCACCTCCGCCGCCTTTACCTACCTTCCCTTCGGCGGCGCGCCGCTCTTGTCCCTGGCTCTGGTGGCCTTCGCCATTACCACCCTCATCGGCTGGTGCTACTACGGGGAACGCGCTGTGGAATACCTGTTCGGGGAGACCGGGATTATCTCCTATCATCTGTGCTATATAGTCATGATTTATATTGGCGCGGTACTCCCCATGGATCTGGTCTGGGGATTTACGGATCTGATTAATGGAATCATGGTCTTCCCTAATGTGCTGGCACTGTTTGCGCTGCGGAAAAAAATACATATCTGACCGCCCTGTTCCAATTTTCCGGGAAAAACAGGAAGCGTTATCTGCTGCGCCTGTACCTGATGAGCATATTTATGACCGTTTTTGGCTATGCCCTGGATAACTGTCTCATGGTAACGGAAAACGGATATGGCAATCATAACATCTTCCTCCCCATGTTTTTGACCGGGGTTATCATCAGTACGATTGAGCTGTTCCTCCGGGACAGAAAAAAGGGAACGCTTCTGCTCATCGCCATATTCCTTGTACAATTCCTGTATTACACTATTCCTTTCATTATTCTTTTTGCCGGCAATTTAAGCGGGGATACCCTGACAGGAATCATCCCCAGCCTCGTTCTGAATGAATACGGCTTTGACTTTATTGTCCTGGGAGTCCTGATGTACTTCCTGCGTGAAAAGAAAGACTTGCTCTGCGTTGTATACAGCATATTCTGCATTTACCAGTTCAGTTCGGAAATGTTTACATCAGGAACAGGAAACGCTACACAGTGGATGATGATCATTGCGCTGCCATTCATGCTGCGATATAACAGGCAGAAGGGGCCCGGGCTGAAATATTTCTTCTATGTTTTCTATCCCGCCCATACCTTCCTGCTGTTCTGGCTGGCGAATTACATATTTGCAAACAATGGCTGATGCCGTTGTGCAAAAGGGGGTATTACAAAAGAGGATATGGCTTTCCTTCCCGGAAGCCGTATCCCCTTTTGCACATTTCATTCATATGTTCCTATAAATCGCGCCATATCTTTATTTACCGTAACTATTTCTCATAATATAAAACGCCAAGCGTTCCCGGCCCGCAATGGCTGGAAATTACGCCGCCAGCCCTGGTCACCCGGATATCTTCAAAATGCTCCAGCCCCTCCAGGAAATCCCGTACCTGCCGGATTACCTCATCAGGGCAGCCGGAATGGGTAATGAATACCCTGTGCCCGTCCGCCGCCAGCAGGTTGTCACGCATATCCTGCACATACTTCATGATGACCTTATCCTGGGCGCCTCTGTATTTCCTCCCGGCGGACATTTTTCCCTGGCTGACCTCAATCCTGGGCTTCAGGTTCAGCTTTCCGCCAAGCAGGGCTGTTACAGTGGAACATCTTCCTCCCATTGCCAGGTAATCCAGTCTTTCCACGACAAAGCTTGCTCTCACTTTGTCACGGGCTTCCTCGATTTCCTTTACTATTTCTTCCGCGCTCCGGCCCTCCTGCGCCAGCTGCGCAGCCCGGAGTACCTGCAGGCCGATACCTGTGGAAAGGTTCCTGGAATCAATGATAAACATTCTGTCATATTCCAGCTCCTCCTTTACCAGCCGCATCACATTGCAGGTCGTGGACATTTCTGAGGAAATTCCGATAAAAATCACTTCCTCCTGATTTTCCTTCATGCCCTTTACAAGCGCAAGCGCCCTGTCAAATGCGACAGCCGCTGTTTTCGGCGTCCGTTTATTGGCCTGTGCCCAGACATAAATCTCATCCGGAGAAATCTCTTCACCATCACTGTAGCTTGTCATATCCAGCACAATATTCAAAGGAAGAATGGTAATTCCATAATCCCGGATCAGTTCAGGTGACAGATCACAGGTACTGTCCGCCACAATTTTTATTGAACTCATTTTCTCCATGCCTTTCTTTTTTACGTACCTTCATCCCGATTCGTCAAACAGGCCAGATGCCTGTTACGTCTCTCACGGCTTTTTAGCCGCTCTTTAAAGCAGGGCTTTCTCCACAATGCCAAGGCCAATCGGATAAGGGCCGGTGTGCACTCCAATCGTAGCCCCAATCTGGTAAACAGGCAGAGCCACCTCGCCGTATTCACCGCGCAGGCGTTCCAGGACAAGCGCCCGGTACTCCTGCGCTTCCGCCATGTCATAGCCGTAACCTACGGCGATGGAATAGCGGCTGATATCCGCAGCCCTCTCATGCAGATAGGCAAGGAGCAGATCAATTGTTTTCAGCATGGTTTTCTTTCTCACCCGACCGATTCCCGAAGGAAATATTTCTCCCTCCTTCAGAGTGATAATCGGCTTGATTCCAAGCAGGGCGCCTGCCGCGCCGGCCACCTTGCCGATTCTTCCGCCGGCCTTCAGGTATTCCATATTTCCTACCGTAAAAAAGATTCTGCCGGAGCTTCTGATTTCTTTGATCCTGGCAATCGTTTCCTCATACCCTGCCCCGCTCTCCTGCATGGCCGCCGCCTGAAGAACCAGAAGCCCCTGAAGCACCGTATTCACCGTCGCATCCATCACCGTAATTACCGCCTCAGGATAATCTTCCAGAATCAGCTTCTTTGCGGACAGAGCCGACTGCATGGAGCCGCTGAATTTTGTGGTGATGCAGATACAGAAAACCGGAACCTTCTCCCTGGCGTACGTTTCAAAGGCATCATAATAATCCTGGATGGAGGGGAGGGAGGATTTGGGATAAACGCCCGGGTTATCCACCATCTTCTGATAAAACTCCCGGATTCCAATCTCTTCAATTTCCTTCTGATAATTCTTATTATCGAAGGACACGTAAAAAGGCACCACCCGAATGTGTTTTTTTTCTGCCAGCTCCGGAGGCAGATCGCAGGAGCCGTCACTGATAATCTGAAAATTGCTGTCCATGTTTTTTCACTTTCCTGTTGATTTCCGCGGGCAACGAACCAGGCAGACACATCGGCGTGTCCTGCTGCTTTGCCGCACAAATACAGTTTTACCACTATTCCGCTTATCAGTAAAGCCTAATCTGCCATTCTATGGTAAATTTTCTGATAAATTACGGTCAGTCCGGACAGCATCTATCTTTTCCACAGCTTCCCGGCACGGATGCAGACGGGCTCACCGTCCACACTGATCCAGACGTCAAGAGCGGACGGGTTGTATACCATGTGCATGTCCGTACTGAAAACCAGGCTTCTGGCTGCTGTCACATAATCCTTGATCTGGATGTTCGTGGCATACCATACGTCCTCCTGATCCGCCGCCATTTTACAGAATTCTTCCATTACCTCCCAGTTGTCCGCACCATCAAATTCAAAGCTGTGGCCCCAGACATAAAAAAGCAGCATCTGATCAAAATCCCGTTCCTTAAACTGCTTCCAGAGTCCCTTCAAATCCCCGTTATGATGGGCTGTCGGATGCCATTTCATAAAATCCTCAGGAAGATCAAACCGGCCTGTGGCCTCCACCGTCCGGCTGTATTCCATGCCGCAGCTGCGGGCCAGCTCGATTACATGCTCCGAATATGCGCCGAAGGGGTAAGACATGCCGCGTACCGGATAACCGCAGGCCGCCTCCAGCATCTTCTTATCCTCCAGTATTTCCGTAAGCACACCCGTATCGGGGATCTGCGTAAGATAAGGATGGGTCACCGTATGTACGGAAACCTCATGGTTGCGGTACAGCTGTGCCAGCACCGATTCCTTTACATAACGTTCCTTACCGATATTGCCGCTGTTAAGATGAAAGGTTCCCCTGATATGGTATTTGTCAAAAAGAGCCGCCAGACGGACATCAAAAAGCTGTCCGTCATCATAGCTCATAGTTAGTGCGCGTCTTACCCCGCCGGGAAATAAATTCGTCTTTACCGTCATTTTTCTTCTCCTTTGTTGTTTCCGTGTCTCAGCCGCATTCCCGTAGGCGTAACCGCCAGTCCGCCTTTGGCCGTTTCCCTCACTGACTGGGGCATCGCCTTCCCTATGGCATACATGGCGTCCACCACCTCGTCAAAGGGGATATAGCTCTTCACTCCCGCCAGCGCCAGATCCGCAGAAAGCAGGGCATTCATGGCCCCGGAGGCATTCCTCTTAATACAGGGGATTTCCACAAGCCCGGCCACCGGATCACAGGTAAGTCCCAGTACATTTTTCAGAGCCATGGCCGCAGCATGGAATGCCGCCTCCGGTGAGCCGCCCAGCATTTCCGCAACAGCCGCCGCACCCATGGCCGCAGCCGCTCCGCATTCCGCCTGGCACCCGCCTTCCGCTCCGGAAACCGTAGCCCGGCTGCCTATGATAATCCCTATGGCAGAAGCCGTAAATAAAGCATTTACCATGCATTCCCGATCCAGTCCCCTGCTCTGCGCACATGCCAGAACAGCCGCAGGCACGATACCGCAGGAGCCGGCTGTAGGGCAGGCCACAATGCACTGCATGGAGGCATTGATTTCCGAACAGGAAAGAGCCATGCCCACTGCCAGCGATGCCACCTCCCCCAAAAGGCTTTTCCCTTCCTGACGGTACTGCTCATAAAGGCAGGCATTACCGCCGGTCAGCCCGCTTACGGAACGCACCGGTTCCCTCCTCGCTTTCTGCGCGGAGCGCTCCATCACAGAAAGCGACTGGTCCATCTGTTCCCTGAGCTCTTCCCCTGTCCTGCCGCTGCGTTCCACCTCCTGATTCAGTGCATATTCCCACAGCGTCTGATTGTTTTCCTTTAATGTATTGATCAGATTTTCCGTATCCAGTATAAACATAATCTTCCCTGCCCGCTGTCCTCCCGGCATCCCATTTCCCGGGACACCTGCACAGCTCCTTTCTTTCTTCGTAACTGTCCGGTTCCTTCACAGCCACTGCCGGGCGTCAGCCCACATCTCCCGGATTGAGCAGCAGTACCTGTTTCACTCCGTATACCCTCTCCAGCGCATTTTTCAAATGCTCCGGAAGCTCCCCGTCCAGTTCCATATACATACATGCGGTCCGGCCGTCATCAGTACGGTTCACCTGCATATTTCCTATATTGATCCGATAGGCATACAGAATCGCGGTAATTCCGGCAATCACCCCCGGCTCGTCCGTATGCTTGGTAGCCAGAATCGGTCTTTCCCCTGAAAACTGCACCGTCACGCCGTCGATTTCCGTAATACAGACGCTGCCGCCGCCGATACTGCTTCCTGTCATGGTAAAAAGCCTGCCGCTTTGGGTGATAAGCTCCATGTGCACGGTATTCGGATGCACATCTCCCAGATCCGCGGGAATAAACTCCGCTTCAATCCCCTTTTCCGCCGCCAGCTCATAGGCCTGCTTCAGCCGTTCATCATCGTACCGGATTCCCTGAATCCCCGCCAGAAGCGCCTTGTCGGTTCCGTGCCCCTTATAGGTCTCCGCAAACGAACCATGCATGTAAAAGCGGGCCTTTTTTATATCCTCCCCGCAAAGATGCCTGGCAAGCAGGCCCAGTCTGGCCGCACCCGCCGTATGGCTGCTGGACGGCCCCACCATCACCGGACCAATCATATCAAAAACACCATAATGCTTCACCGTACGCTCCTCCTGAAAAGAGCCCTGCAAACCTGTAATAGCTGCAGGGCCTGTCTGTTCTGTTAGTATTTGTTTTTCCGTTTCTATTATACCTTTGCCATGCCGTTCATGTCCAGCATTTTCAGAGCTTTTGTGCCAAATTGTGTTATTTATAAATATCGTTCAGACGCTGGTACAGCGGAAACAGGCGTCCGTAAATATTTCGGAAAATTTCTTCATACAGCGTATTGTATATCTGATGCTGCTGCATATCCGGGGAAAAGAAATCTTTTTTGAAAACCATGCTGCCCACCGCTTCTTCATAGTCTGTAAACTCTCCCATACCCACAAAGGCCGCAATAGCGCTTCCGATCCCGGAAACCTCAAAGGTCTGCGTGCGGATAACGGGAAGTCCGAACATGTCCGCCGTAATCTGGTAGATTTCATCACTCTGGGCACCGCCGCCCACATAGATTTCAAGGAATTTATGTCCTGACTGCTTCTCCAGAAGCTTCAGCCCGTCCATAAGCGCAAAATTAATCCTTTCAATTATGGCCCTGTAAATATGTATCCTGGTATGCACATCGGAAAATCCGATCACAGCCCCCTTTGCTACCGGCATGGTGGTATTCGGCGTAAAATAGGGCTGAAAAATCAGTCCCTCACATCCTGCCGGCACTTCCTTCAGCCGCCGGTTCAGCAGCTCCTCCGCGGAAATTCCCAAAGTCTGCGCCTTTTCGATTTCCTTGGCGGCAAATTCCCGCTTGAACCAGGAAACCAGCCAGTAGCCCCTGAAAATTTCTATCTCCGGCGTAAAATGTCCCCTCATCACCGACGCATAAGGCGGAATAAAACGTTCCGGCTCCACATATGCATCGGTGGTAAAGGTTACCGTGGCCGTAGTTCCGAAGCTGATCGCCGCCTTTTCTTTCGTAATGCAGCCTAATCCCAGGATTTCACAGGCCTTATCCGAACCTGAGGCAATGAGAGGCAGCCCCGTATCCGCAGATGCCTTTGCCGATACACGTCCCAGTATATCTCCCGGCTCCACGATCTCACAGAGTTTTTCCGGTTCAATGGGAAAGACGGGCCTGGTGAGATCACTTTTTTTCTGCCAGGTTCTCGTCCGGTGGTCAAAGGAAACCCTGACCACCATACTGGCCGCGGAATCCACCATCTTCCCCGTCAGACGGTTTCTTTACCCGGGAGAGCGGGATTTCCTCATGCTCGCTGATAATTTGCGCCACAAGCGGCATACAGAAGCCTCCCTGACAGCGGCCCATGCCCGGAAGCAGCCTTTTCTTAATACCGTCCACTGTACATACTGGAAGCGGTGAATTCAGGGCATCCAGTATTTTCCCCTTGCTGATTTCCTCACATCTGCAAATGATAACGCCGTAATCCGGATTTTCCCTGATGAGCCTGTCACGCTCTTCCATTCTTCGTCCTGCGTCCCATCTCGATAATAAAATCTTCTTCAAAAGCAGCCGCCCTTACCCCGGTAAAATAGGTAATAATATCTCTTTGCGTCAATCCCGGTGAAGTACCCTTCTGTTTGGCAAATACCCGGTCAATGGAAGCCTGCTCCGTAGCAAAATTTTCTTTTTCCCAGGTTTCCACAGCATCCGGCCCCACCAGCACATTATCATCCACCGTATGCAGCATTCCGCCTCCCTTGGTATGCCCCGTCGTCTTGCTCCGGCTCTGCCCTGCGGAATGCTTTCCTTCCCACCAGCCTGGTGTCTTTCACTTTGCACCGGAACTTCTTTTCCAGTACATACAGAAAAATGACCGGCAGATAGCGCCACTGCGTAAAGCCCACATACTGCCCGCACCTGCGGAAAGGAACGTCCAGCTCCTCACAAATCTGATCGTACATTCGGTTTCCCTTCAGCACATATTCCTGCTTCAGGCTGCCTTTCCTCAAATCCACACCCGGATGTACCTCGCCGTCATTCCGTCCCGAGGACTGTACCGCCAGATCGGCCTCTTTTTCCACCAGCAGGATATCCAGCTGCCAGCGGGACAGTTCCCTTGCTATATTGGCTCCGGATATGCCGCCTCCAATAATCAGGACGTCAGGCGCGGCGCCCTCTAATGAAGAATCCCTCAGGCCCATGTTTATTATGGCAGCTCCAAGAAAAGATAATGTGAAAGAATTAATACTGGATACGACGGAAAAGCTTCTGGAAACCAGGAAGCTTTCCGATATCTCCCTTTCCGAAATCGCCCATACTGCCGGCATTTCCAAGGGAACCCTCTATTACCACTATAAAAGTAAAAACGAAATTCTGTTCGATATTACGGATAAATATCTTGATGAGCAATGGAATGATCTCGTACGCTGGACGGAGGATGCCTCCAAAGACACCTCTCTGAACGGTTGGTAAAATATGTGCTGGAAAGGGATGTTTCCACAGTGAATATGCGTCTCCATTTCTTTTATGACGCCATGCTCGGCAATGAGGGAATCCGCTTAAAGCTCCTCACCCGCTACCAGGAGTTTTCAGAGCTGATTGCAGGGAAAATCGCGGAACGTACGGAAAATGCAGATGCACAGTATCTTTCCTGGCTGATTCTTCTCCTCTCGGACGGCCTGTTCATCCACAAAACGCTTCGGAATGATGCGCTGGATGTGGACGCCTTTATCGGCCAGACCGCAGAGTATGCCCGTCTCTTAAAGCAGCATACGCCATTACCCCAAAAGCAGTCCGACGGACAATAAAAAGGCAGCTTTCCCCGGCGCTCTTTCTGTTTCAAAGCGTGCCGGGCAGCTGCCCTTTTTTATTGTGTCCTGTAGCTTTACTTCCTGCCGTATTCTTTCGTTCTTTCGTCCGAAATAACTCCTGAATAGTTCATGCCATAAGCAAAATCATAGGCATGGCCCTCTGAGTCGATGTATACGCGCATATCAAAGGCGCGATCCTCATCCTGTTCCTCCACAGTATCCATATCTGCAGGCATCTGTAAAGGAAGGAGGCCCATAGGCTCATATTTTCCCGTAATCACCTCCAGCACCGCATCCGGTGATACCCCGAATTCTACCAGAATGGCATCCGCATAAGGCTCCAGATCACGAAATACCAACGGATTTTTAACAGTTACGGAAACTATAACCGGTTTTCCCTTCATCTGTTCCTTCGTTCGGATTACCAGATCCAGATCTTCTTCGTTCGCCGCCGTATTTGTTTTCCCAAAATAGGAACGGTTGGTGAAATCCTCCAGCGGGTCTCCTCCGGCCAGGCTTTCTTCTCTCGCCTTTTTTGCCATGTAAGGCCTGTACTGCAATGTAACCGGAAGATAGCCGTTTCCGCCGGCAGACCGATCTTCAGGACTATATCCCACAGAAATCGGAGATTCAATGAAGCAGATGGCAGCATCCGCTTCTTCTGCGGTTTCCACCACTTCAAACCACTTCGAGGCCGCTTTCTTCCCGGAAGGAGTAACCACGCTGTCATCAGTAAGAATACTTATAAAATTTCTGTAAGGCCGGATATGCCTGTCAGGAATATATACCTTTACTTTTTCTTTCAGCGGCAGCGCCTGGTTCCTGTTTTTCAGAAGCACAACGGAATGCAGCTGGGAATCAAAGCCCTTCTTGACAAATTCCGGATTTCCCACTGTATCCAGAGATTTCTGCAGCTCCAGGTAGGGATTTTCAAACAGTCCGGTACGGAAAATATTTTTCAGCAGCCTCACTGCCGAACGTTCAAAACGTTTCCGCATGGCTTCTTCACCATATTTTTCACAGCCCATACGATATGCTTCAAGGACAGGCTTGATATCATTGTTGCCGCCGAACTGATCCACACCCGCCTCCAGCGCCTTCAAGTGCCTCTCCTCTATCGTAAGCTCTTCCACGCCCCAGCATTTTCCGGCGAATTCTTCTTCGGTTTTTCCGGTATTATGGGTAATTCCCCAGTCTGTACAGACGACACCGTCATATCCCAGCTGTTCCCGGAGCAGATTTCCAATCAGATAACGGCTGAAGGAATTTCCAACATTTTCTCCGTTTTCCTTATCCTGTCCGTAAGAAATTGTATAATAAGGCATTACCGCACTGGCGCTCTGTGTTCCGCCTTCCAGTGCAAAAGCTCCTTCAGAAAAGGGCCGCAGATGCTCTTCGAAATTTCCGCCCGGATAAACCGCATATTTCCCATACGCATAATGCGCGTCACGGCCGCCCTCGCAGGGACCTCCTCCGGGGAAATGCTTTACCATGGTATTAACGCTCTCTTCTCCCCAGCCGTCAGCGCTTCCTTCCGTAGTCTGAAAACCGTCACAGTAAGCCTTCGTCATTTCTACAGCCAGCCTGGTATGCTCCCCAAAGGTATCAGCAAAGCGCATCCAGCGAGGCTCAGTGGACAGATCTATCTGAGGCGACAGAGCAGTGGCAATTCCAAGCGCACGATATTCTCTGGAAGCTATTTTACCAAATTCCAATACCTCCTGCGGATTAAAGGAGGCGGTCAGGCCGATGCCATTGGCCCATTTGGAAATCGGCTCTCCGGTGATTCCCTTATATTCTGCGCCGGAGTCCGCCCCATGCCTGGGATCTGAACTGTTATTGGCAGGAATCCCAAAGCCCGTATTTTCTGCCAGCGCCTGCAGCCTGTTATTCCATTTCACCGCGGTTTCGGTGTCCTTTAGTTCCGTAATCAGCACATGCCGCACCTTGTCCTCTGTCAGGAATTTCTTCTGCTGATCCGTTAATTCCCATGGCTCCGCCTGGCTTTCCTCAAAGCTCTTCCCTCCGTAAGTGGCGGAAAACGGCCCATTCATACCGTCTGCCGGGATTCTCTGATGCGCGCTGTACAGCATCAGGCCTGCAATATCCTCAATGGGAAGCCTTGCCGCCAAATCCTCTGCTCTTTCCCGGGCATCAAGACGCCAGTCCTCATAAGGAGCCAGCTCTCCGGTTTCCAGGAAATCTTTAAAAGCCAGGCCATCTACAGTGATTAGCTTCACCCGGCTCCCATCGGACAGTCCCAGGCACTTTCCCCCTTCATTGCGAATCAGACGGAAACCATCCTTCTGTTCTTCCTTCCACAGTTTTTCCATACTCTTGTCCTCTCCTGCATTCAGTCTGTATTAAGAATAGAAATATACATCTGCAAATATTATACAGGAGTCCCTGCCCAAATTCCAGCCATAATTCTTATGTTGTTGCTCCCATGCCATTGCTCCCTAATACACCCGCCCTTACTGTCCTTACCAGTATTCGTGTCCTTACCAGTATTCGGCAAAAAAAGACATCATCACGCATTTCCCTGCAAGTGATGATGTCTTTTTATTAATTCATGCTTTCAGCACATTTTTCAGTTCCGGAAATCAAAGACCCCGCTGCAAGCAACGGGGTACCAAACTTGCAGCGCTGCAGAGCAGCGGGGTCTTTGGTCTACGCTCCGCTTCGGTCGGTGCAAAACATGTGCCACTGGCACATAGCACCCCTCGCGGCAGTCGCCAAATATCCATGCAAGCATGGCTACTTGGCTCGTTGCTCGCGGGAATAAAGAGGTACGGATTACATACCAGCCTGAGCTGCAACCTCTGCTGCGAAATCGTCAACTTTCTTTTCAAGACCTTCGCCGGTTTCAAAACGAACGAATTTCTTTACGGAAAGCTTAGCGCCGTTTTCTTTGGCAACCTGCTCAATATATTTGGCAACGGTCAAATCTCCGTCCTTTACATAAGCCTGCTCAAGCAGACATACTTCCTTCAGTTCCTTTGCAAGACGGCCGGTGATCATTTTCTCAATGATGTTAGCAGGCTTGTTTGCATTCTTGGGATCGTTCTGAGCCTGAGCCATCAGGATTTCCTTCTCATGCTCTTTGTAATCCTCCGGAACGTCTGTGGTAGCCACATACTTGGGAGAAAGAGCAGCAACCTGCATAGCTACGTTAGACAGGCACTCTTTTACCGCATCATTCACCACATCAGTATCAGCTTCTACGATAACGCCGATTCTTCCGCCGCCGTGTGTATAGGATACAACACAGCCATGCTCTGCGGTAACCTTCTCAAATCTTCTGATGTTCAGGTTCTCGCCGATAGTAGCGATCTTCTCAACCAGCGCTTCTTTTACAGTCTTGGTTGTGTCAACATTCCAGGGCTCAGCCATGAATGCATCCATGTCAGCAGCGTCAGAATCTACTGCCTGCTGTGCAACCGCTGCAACGAATTCCTGGAAGTTCTCGTTCTTGGCAACGAAGTCTGTCTCAGAGTTAACTTCAACAACTGCTGCTGTTGTATCATTCTTTACTGCGATACGGCAAAGACCTTCTGCTGCGATTCTGCCTGCTTTCTTCTCTGCTTTGGCCTGTCCGTTCTTTCTAAGGAACTCCATAGCCGCTTCCATATCGCCGTTTGTTTCATTTAATGCTTTCTTGCAGTCCATCATACCTGCTCCGGAAAGCTCTCTTAATTCTTTTACCATTGCTGCTGTGATAGCCATTGTATTATCCTCCATGAAATGCTTTGCTTTCACTCTTACAAGTTAAAATTATTCAGCTGCCGTCTCTGCTTCAACTGCCACTTCTTCAATATCGGTTGCTTCGGTAGCCAGGGCAGCTTCATCATAAACTGCCTCGCCCTGATTTGCTTCGATAACAGCGTCTGCCATCTTGGATGTGATTAATTTAACTGCTCTGATAGCGTCATCATTACCAGGGATGATGAAATCCAGTTCTTCCGGATCACAGTTGGTATCGCCGATACCGATCAGGGTAATTCCCAGAATGTGAGCTTCCTGTACGCAGATTCTTTCTTTCTTGGGATCTACGACAAAGATAGCATCCGGAATTCTTGTCATATTCTTAATACCGCCCAGGTTCTTTTCCAGCTTTTCCCATTCTTTCTTAATCTGGATAACTTCCTTCTTGGGAAGAACGT
>OLQH01000188.1_pt1 | contig 73014 bp, 59 predicted proteins | sample 1672671 | NCBI WGS metagenome assembly OLQH01 (sample SAMEA3136712, study PRJEB25190) | human gut metagenome
TGCAGCTGACGATCCATATGGTACGCCGCCGGATAAATACAGGACACGGCAGGCAGGCGGACAGCTAAAGGACAAGGGGACAGCGTGCAGGAGGGGCAGCTGGGAGTGAACTGTAACAGGAAGGCAGATTTTGAAAATGGTAAGGGCTAGATTTTTATTGTAATTGAAAATTATCAGGTGTAAAATAAAACTGCTCCGTGAAACTTGGAATTTTATGCTGATAGATGGAAGACGGTGCTTACAATGCCTTTTATTACGATATGTGATGACAGTCTGCAGGATTTGATGTATATGGAGAAAATGTTGTATCATTACAGGGAGAGGAATCCTGATAGTTTGTTTGCTGTTAATAAGTACTCGGATCCGGGAAAGCTGTATGCCAGGATTGAGGAAGGGGAGTATGCGGATATTTATATTCTTGATATTCTGATGCCGGATAAATCCGGGATAGAGTTGGGGAATTTGATTCGTGCCCAAAAACGTAAAAGTATTATAATGTATACTACGACATCGGTGGATTATGCGCTGGAGGCTTATCAGGTGCTTGCATGCAGGTATTTGGTGAAGCCGTTGGAAGAGGCGGTGTTTCAGGAGGCGGTGCAGTATGCCCTTATGCAGGCGGAATTGAACCGGGAACCGGTTTTCCGGATTAAAACGGCGGAGGGAGTTCTGACTTTTGCCTATTCCGGTATTTTGTATGTGGAATGCAGGCAGCGGAGTCTGTATCTTTATGCAAAGGATGGGACATGTATTCATAGTATTGTGCTGCGCGGTACTTTTGAAAAGGCGGTGGAGGAGCTGCTGGACAGCTGGACTTTCGTGCAGATACATAAATCTTATGTGGTAAATATGGAATATATCAGCAGGTATAAGCAGGACAGCGTCACAATGGAAAACGGACAGATACTGCCGGTCAGCCGGAACAAAGCTCCCTGGGTTAAAAGGAAATATCTGGGCTTTATGACCGATAAGTACAGATAGGGGGGCGTATGTTTGATATATTAAATTATTTTTTTGGAATTTTGTTCCTGATGCTGTATCTGCTCTCTTTCCTGCCGCGCAGATATTCTCTGCCTAAAACCTCTTTCTTTTGTGTGGTTACGATAATTCTGGATACATTGGCCTATGCATGGAAGATTATATATTCCGACGGATTTGGCGGGATTAATATTCTGATCACTGTGATGCAGATCCTTTTGATACAGGGGACTGTTTTTCTGGTGTCCAGAAACAGGGATGCACGTGATCTGTTCATTGGCCTGAGTGCCTCTAATTATGTGATGGCGGGAGGAATTGCCGGCGGAGTGGCTTTTGTTTATACAGGGAATATGGAAAAAAGCCTGTTTATCGCTTTTGCAGTGCATCTGGGTCTTTTGCTGCTTCTGATACTCAGAATCCGCAGAACTTATCAGCTTGTTCTGCAGCAGACCAACAAGGGCTGGCTGCGGCTTTGTCTGATACCGGCAATGTTTTATGGTACCTTCTGCATTATTGTATATCTTCCTGTATTCCTGGATAGAAAGCCGCAGAATATTCCTGTGGTTTTCTGTCTGTTATTTACGATGATGGTTTCTTATATCATTATATTGTCCCAGGCCCGGCAGGACTTTGAGTATGGGAAAATCATGGAACAGAATGCTGTGCTGGAGTCTTATCAGAAAGGCCTGGAGTTGGAGTGTGAGGCGATTGAGGAGGCGGAACAGAAGCTGATGGTGCTGCGTCACGATCTGCGGCATTATGCCTCCGCGGTCTATGTCCTTCTGGAACAGGAGGAATATGGGGAGGCCAAAAAACTGATTCGGGAATTGACAGGAGAGATACAGGAGGGAAAGCTGAAGCGCTACTGTGAAAATCCCACATTGAACAGTGTATTGTGCAGCCTGGCGGCAAAAGCGGAGGAATTTGGGGAAAAGGTGCAGATTACCGCGGCGGTACCCAGGGAAATTGCCCTGAGTACTATGGAACTGGCGGCGGTAACAGCTAATCTGCTGGAAAATGCCATTAACTTTGTAAGGAATAAGGAACCGGAAAAACGCAGGGTAAGCCTTCTTCTGCGTTATGAACAAGGACTGCTGATAGTGGAAACGGTTAACAGCTGTGAAGAATATGAAAAGCCGGATATTGATTTAGATGGTGTAATTCCGGATAGCGGGGAGAAAGACGGCCATGGACTGGGACTCAAGGGGGTAGCAGCTTTTGTGAGGAAATATGGGGCACAGTTTGACAGTTATTATGGAGAAGGCCTTTTTACTATCCGGATACTGGTGGATGTCAGGGAGAAGGTAAAAGGATAATTTTTTTTGCGTAAAAGAGGTGCTGTTTTGCGCAGAAAGAGAAGCGGTCAGGCTCGAAAGCCTCTGTAAGAAACAATTATAATTAATGTTAATAATTTTTTCTTACGGAGGATGAGTTAATGAAGAGTGGCAGTCATAATAAAGGACATAAAAATAAAAGGTGGGAGTTGTTATCATTGGCTCTCGCTTTTTTCTTGTTTTTCAGTTCCGGAATTGTAAAGGCGGAAGAGGCTTCTTCAGAAAAAAGCGTATCAGGCAATAATGGACCGGCAGTTACGGAAACGGAAGAAGAAACTGAGGAAGAAACGGACGGGACGGAAGAAGCTGCGGAAACGGAAAATGTGGATGAGACGGAAGAGACAGACGAAACGGACGGAACCCAGGAGACAGAGGAAGAAACGGACAATATGCTGAAGGGTTCTTCAAAGCAGACAGTTACGCGGAATGGCGGAGAGGATAAGACGAATTTGATTAACGGAGATCTGTCTGCGATAGTTAGCCAGGATGGAGGTACGGTAGATCCTGATGGAGAACTGTCTTCTTTAAAGACCATTCATATAAAGTATCAGATGGATCGTATCCCGGTAGCAGGAGATGATAATATAGATGAACATGCTGATGACACCTATATAAAGGGTGGTGATTATGTCCTGCTTCCCATTCCTCAGGAACTTGAGGTAACCGGAGGATATGTTGATGAACTGTGGACCACAAATGGGGTGAAAATCGGTGATGTAACATTATATGATGATGGGGGCAGTTCCTATATTAAGATTATTTTTAACAGTGAGTTAGATAATCCTGGTTTATTTGGAGTTTCAGCCTACTATGAAGCGAATATGAAATATGCTCCTAATCCGGCGGATAAAGAGCCGGGAAGATATAGTATATCTATTCTTGGGGACAACTATTATGTAGTAGTACCGGAAAAAGAACTGGTGATAACAGGCAAAAAAACAGGGGAAGCGGATCAAAAAAATAAAGTTGTCAACTGGAAAATCCGGGTAAAAGCAGCTGAAAAGGAAGGCGGTGCTGACGGAGACCTGTCAGGATATATATGGAGTGATGATCTGGATAGTGTGGGTGCATATGTTGCAGGTAGTTTTTATGTAGGTAAAGCGGAGAATGGTTCGGATAAGCAGCCGGTGGCAGACAGCAAGGTTTTTGATTCGGCTGAAAATACTCTCACCTATGAATTTGAATGGGAGAAAGCATCCTCCGGGGATACCTGTGAAGGGGAAAGATGGCTGTTCTTTCAAACCGAAATACCGGCTGATAAACTGGAAAGTACCGGAGAGCAGAAAATTACTAATAAAGCGATTGTAAGCAAAGGACAGGAAAAGGTACTGGAGCTTCCGGCAGAAGTGAAGTTCGAGCGTACGTGGATCAGCAAGGAAGGTGCAGCTGAAAATGAGTATAATGGCGGCGTATATGATCCATCAAACAGAAAAATAAAGTGGACAATAACAGTAAACCAGGTTGAGGAGTCAATAACGGATGCAAAGATTACGGATACCTTGCCTGATGGACTGGAACTTGACACCAGCACAATTTATAAAAAAGTAGGTAATGGAGCAGAGAGTCAGGTTACAAGTGAATATTCATACTCAAGCAGCAGTAATGAGCTGTCTATTAATCTTGGTAATATTACAGAAAAGGTAACGGTAACCTTTGAGACGAAAGTTACCGATACAAGTCAGTCAGTGGAAGTGAAGACATATAGTAATTCAGCTAAATTAGTATTTGGAGGTTATTCATATTCAAGTAATACGGCTAAAGTTTCTGTAGGAATTAATGCGTTGTCAAAAGGCAAAGGCAGCAGTAATTATGACGCCGCATCTCATACGCTGTCATGGAAGGTAACGGCGGATGTGAAAGGGCAAAGTTATAATAATCTGTGGATTATGGAAGTGCTTGTTTATGGGGATCAGGATAGTTTATCAGCATTGGATATAAACAATATTTTATCTTCGACAGGTCTTAGCAATGGCGAAAAAGTGGCTTGCGAGAAAATGATACAAGATAAGAAAGCCGGTTATTATCAGAGATTTGCTGCAGGCAGTTTTTCCACATCATCAGCTATACAATACAGAGTAGTAACATTGCAAAATAACGGAAAAGCCATAGCCGATGTATTGATAGTCACTGGAAGCAGCGGCGGTTTTACCACAACTGAAAATAATTTCTTTGAATTTAAAGCGGTAGTTACAAACCCTGATTACTATGCATCAAATAAAGAAACTACTATCAGTAATACTGTTGTATTGTGGGATGGAGCAAGTGAGGTACGTACTGCGTCAGGTAATCAGAAGATACAAAGCAATATGCTCTCTAAGGAGATGCTCAGCAGGAATGCAGTTAGTGAAATAGAGCAGAACATCCAAAATTACAGTGCGGTCAATTCTTCTTCCACAGCAGATAGCTTTGATTATATCGATAAATCTGTTGTATACCGGCTCTATGTGAATGAAAATAATATAGCGGATGTTACTGCAGAAACAACGCCGGACGGAACGGCACTTGGGAAATTTGAGATAAGCGACGAACTGCCGGAGGGCTGGGATTTCCGTACATTGGCCGGGGAGAAATTCCTGCTTTATAAAGCGATTGGTAAGAATGCTTATGAACAGGTTACGGATTCGTCCGCTTTTCTGAATGTATCCAACAGTATGGTTAATGGAAAGAATGGAATTACTTTTACATTCAATGAGTTGAAAGGTTCCTATGTAATTCTTCTTAAGGCCGGGCCGAATGAAGATACCGCGAAGGAATACTTCAGCAAAAACGCAGAATATGAACCGCAGAATCAGGCCGCGCTGAAAAACAATAATTTATCGACTGCTGTCAGTGTAAATGCGAAGCCCAAGATTAAAAGCGAGATTCTCAGCAAAAAGGTGCTGAACGGTAATTCCTCGATTGGTGAACTGACATGGGAGGTATTGTATTGTCCATATGGGATGTCCCGTGACGGGCAGGTAGAGATAACGGACATTTTACCGACAGGTGTGGATTTACGAACCGATGCGACCGGTAAATTGATCATGGAAAACAACATAACCATAGAAAAACTTACTATGCTTTCGGATGGTACCTGTTCGGGAAATGAAAGTATAACTCCGACAGCGGCGAATTTCCGATATGACAGTGCGACACGAACGATTACATTTATTCCTCCGGATAAGGAAGAAGCATATCGCCTTCGTTATGTGACGGATATAACAGGAACGATTGGACAAATTTCCAACAAAGCCCAGTTGTCCGGTCTGGGAACACAGCCTGAGAAGGCGGAGCAGAGGTACAATATTGATGCTGCTTCGGCAGGCGCTGTCCTCACCCGCAGCGGATGGATAAAGATTACGAAAAAAGACGGTACGAATCCACTGCCGGGGGCAGAATTTACTCTTTTTTCCAAGGAGAGCGGTGCAGAAATCAGAAAGGCAGCATCCGGGTCGGATGGTACCTTAATGCTGAAGGCTCTTCCGGCAGGAGAGTATATACTGCGGGAAACACAGGCTCCTTCCGGATATAATCTATCAGGCCTTTCCTATCAGGTTGTGGTGGAGAATGGATCCGGGACTCCGGTAACTAAAATTGACGGCGGCGGAAATGAAATAGAAGTACAGAACTACAGGCAGGGAACGGTAGGAAGTCTTACTGTTAAAAAACAGGTAGCCGGAAATGACGGAGAAACAGGACGGGAATTTACCTTTACCCTTTCCCTTAAGAATGCAGACACAAATTCAGTGCAGGGCAGCTATTCCTATATTAAGGGAGGAAGCCAGACCGGGACATTGTCAGACGGTGATACCTTCACCCTCCGTCACGGACAGGCCTTGACCATATTTGATTTACCTAAAGACATTACCTATGAAGTACAGGAGCAGGATTACAGTTCGGAAGGCTACGCTGTGAGCAGGTCAAATGGGACAGGTACAATTACCGCTGACACGGAGACTATCGTTACCTTTGTAAATACCAGAAATAGAACGGAAGAGAACAATCACGGCGACAATGGAAATTCCGGAGGATCCGGCGGTGATGCTTCTCCGGCATCTGTATTACCCCAGGAGACACAGACTCAGCCTCCTGTAATACCGGCCGCCGGATTTGGGGGGATGATTGATTTCAGGGTAGGAAGTGTGCCGGATCCATCCCTTCAGGACAGCCCTTCCGTTATCCGTGTATGGAAAGAGGATGGAAGCCTGCTGGGTGAATATACCCGTTATCAGAAACCGGACGGCACCTATGAATACCGGAATGCTTATGGTGAGGTGCTCGGTGAATGGGCCATGGGGCAGACGACAGGAGATACGGCGCCTGTTATCCTGTATGTGTCCCTTGCCATAGCTGCTGTTATAGTATTAGTTTTGTTTCTGTTTTTCTCGAGAAAAAAGAAAAAGCAGGATAATCATAGATAATCGGCAGCAGGTATGAGGATCTGACAATAATTATAAAATGAAGTTACTGTATATTTTGAGGAATAAATATACAGTGCTTCATTTTTTATTTTGTTCTGCTATAATTAGATAAAAACAATTCGGCAGGTTGCTGCAAGGCAGTGAATTGATTTGTAGAAGAATTGATGAGGAGCAGAGGAATGGGGACAGATAACCGCTTTATTCTGGAGCAGGCAGAATTACTGTATGATGTCAGATTAGTTCATGAAATTACAACAGGCAATTCCGGCAGCCTGGTTTTTGAAGTGAATAAAGGAGAAAATGCATACATACTGAGGGCATCAGAGTATAGTATCGATAACAAAAAGCATACCGCATTTGAACTGAAATGGATGGAATATTTATCGGATAATCTGTCTGAAATTGTCCGGCCGCAGAAAAGCTTAAGGAATTCTCTCTTTGAAGTAATAAATGCCGGGGATAAAGCATATATCCTGTGCCTGTTCGAAAAAGCGCCCGGAAAAACCGTTGATATAGATAATCCGGAGGAGTTTAATGAGGAACTATTTTTTCATCTCGGGGAGCTTATGGGGGAGATGCACAGGCTTGCTGTGGGCTATGAGGATATTATCATAAGTCCTGAATTTGAATGGACAGGTTCCGTAAACGCATGGCGTTATGAAAGTGTTATAGACGATGAAAGGGTTCGGCTGTGTCTGAAAAAATATTATGATGAAATAAACAGGCTTCCCAAAAGGAAAGACAATTATGGTATTATTCACTGGGATGTCCATACCGATAATTTTTTTGTGCATAATGGGAAAATCAAACTTTTTGATTTTGATGCCTGCCAGTTTAACTGGTATGCCGCAGATATTGCCAGCGCCATATTTTTTATGGTATTGAAAGGTGCCGGGCCGCTGAGACACAGAAGGGAAGAAGAACGGACAGAGTTTGCTGAAGGCTGTTTGATTTCATACTTAAGAGGATATTCAGCGGCAAACACAATAAGTGAATATTGGATTAGGAAAATCGACCTGTTCATGAAATATCAGATGGGCGATGAATATCTGTATGCCCAGAATTACTGGCCCGATGAGCTTGCGCACCTTCGGGCAGAATATCTGGACTGGTTTAAAGAACGGATAACAAAAGATTTGCCATTTGTTTCTGTCAATTATGATAAAGTCTTAAAGAGTATACCGGCAATATAGGAATAATGTGCCTTTGGGCTGTTGATATTCGAAAAATCCGCTGCTAATCAGGCAGAGGCCATCCGGCGGATCAGCAGCCGTAATAAGGTTGTGAACACGATGCCCGCAGGCTGTCGGCCGTAAGTGTTTCCGCATTCCGCAGCATCTCCTCAGGAGTTCCGGCAAAAACAACCTCTCCGCCGTTTTTTCCGCCGTCTGGGCCAATGTCAATGATCCAGTCCGCCTGCTTCATCACCTCAAGATTATGCTCAATCACTATCAAAGTATTTCCGCGTGACACGATCATGTCAAACAGTTTTAGCAAATTCTGAATATCAGACATATGCAGTCCTGTAGTGGGCTCGTCCATTACAATTATGCCGCCCTTTTTCCCCAGATTCTTAGCCAGCTTGATTCTTTGGCGTTCCCCGCCGGACAGCGTGCCAAGCGGCTGTCCCAACGTCAGATATGACAGCCCTACCTGCTGCATCACCTTCAGATGCTTTCTGATTTTGGAGTCTTCGAAGACTTCCATTGCCTGAGATGCGGTCAGGCTCAGCAGTTCCACAATATTTTTCCCCTTGTAGGTACAGGCCAGCGCCTCCTTGTTATACCGCAATCCCCCGCAGGCCTCACATTCCGTTACAATCGGATCCATGAAAGCGAGTTCGGTCACAAGGATGCCTTTCCCTTTGCACACCGGACATGCCCCGGAGGAGTTGAAGCTGAACAGGCTGTCCGGCCTGCCGCTTTCCCTTGCCAGCAGCTTTCGTATTTCATCGAAAAAGCCGAGATAGGAGGCGGGTGTTGAACGGTTTGTGGCTGTGATGGGGCCCTGATCAATCATTACGATATCATCCGCATACTGCCTGGCAAATACCTGGGATATCAGAGTGCTTTTTCCCGAACCGGCCACGCCGGTGACAACAGTCATGATGCCCAGGGGGATATCTGCGTCTACGTGCTTCAGATTATGCAGACAGGCATCACGGATCGGCAGGCTGCCCGACGGCCGCCGCGGCGTTTGCTTGACCGGCAGGGTCCGGAGCAAGGCCTTCCCTGTCAGGGTGCCGGACTTCAGCAAGTCCTGATAGCTGCCCGCAAAAACGATTTCACCGCCGTTTTGGCCTGCCTGGGGCCCTACATCGATGATATGGTCGGCAATCGAGATGACATCCGGATCATGTTCCACCACAAGGACTGTATTGCCCTTGTCACGCAGCTGCTTCAGCAGGTTATTCATCCGGTAGACATCCCTGGGATGCATTCCTGCACTGGGTTCGTCAAAAATATAAGTCATTCCGGTCAGGCTGCTGCCCATATACCGGACAAGCTTCAGGCGCTGCGCCTCCCCGCCGGACAGAGAAGGAGTTTCACGGTTCAGGTGGAGATAGGGCAGGCCGATTTCAATCATCCTGTCCAGCCCCTCTATGAGAGTCTGCACCAGCAAATCAACTGTCGGCTCAGAGATTTCTGTCAGGACCTCCCGCAGCTGTGTCAGCTCCATCCCGCACATGTCCGCAATGGAAAATCCGTTTATCCTGCAGTTCAGGGCAGCCGGATTCAACCGTTGGCCGTGACAGTCGTTACATTCTGTCTCAGCGATTAAGTTTTGGGATTTCTCCTGGGTATGACTGCTTTTGCTGCTGATATCCCGATTCAGAAGAGTCTTTGTATATTTATGGTACAGACCGGTTACTTTCGGATTTTCCGGCGCTCCTTTGCCGTCCCGGGAACCGTATAAAAGAAGATTATATTCTTCGCGGGAATATTCTTTTACCGGCTTGTCCAGAGGAAACAGGCCGGACTCGGCATACTGCCGCCAGTACCAGGAGCCGGGACGGTACAAAGAATCCTTTACACAGCCTTCCTTCCAAGATTTATTGAGATCTATTATGGAAGCCACATCAACCCTGGTTATTTTTCCAAGACCGGAGCAGGTTTTGCACATGCCGTTAGGATCGTTAAAAGAAAAGTAGGATGCCGTACCTGCATAAGGCCTTCCTATCCTTGAAAACAGCAGCCGCAGACTGGAGTACAGTCCGCTGATGGTTCCTACTGTTGAACGGGCATTCCCGCCCAGGGGAGACTGATCCACCACAACAGACGCCGTTAAATTATCAATCCGTTCCACGGCCGGTTTGGGGTATTTAGGGAGCCTGGAACGCACGAAGGCCGGGTATGTGGAATTCATCTGCCGCTGAGATTCGGCGGCGATGGTATCAAATACAATACTGGATTTGCCGGAGCCGGAGACACCGGTAAATACCGTAATTTTCTCTTTTGGAATATGGAAGGTGACATGTTTTAAATTGTTTTGGGTGAGACCCTGTATAAGTATATCTGCCATTAAATTGCACCTCTTTCTGTTGTTTTGAAAATAAGGATGGCCTGCGGAATGCGGCATTCGTTATATCCATATTTAGCCGGTTATGTTTTGTCGTTCTGATGCTGCGGTTTTTTATTATACAAAAAATCCGGGCTGTATGCATGATATTTTTTGCTCTTTTTCTACTCCGACAATATAAAATGCAGTATACTGTAAAGAAAGCAGAGAAGGGAGAGGTCAGTTTGAAACAATTATCCCCTTTAGAAAGGGCAGTTGAATATATTGAAGCGCATTTGAATGAAAATATCGGTTTAAGTGATGTGTCAAGGGAAACAGGGTATTCTTACTATCACATGACACGTCTGTTTTCAACCGTATTGGGGGAATCGGTTGGACGTTATATCAATCGGCGCAGGCTGTACAATGCCTCCGAAAAGCTTATTCATTCCGACCGGAGGATAACAGATATCGCGTTTGACAGTGGTTTTGAATCGGCAGAGGCATTCAGCAGGGCTTTCAAGAATGTCTTTGGAAGCAGTCCGGCGGATTACCGGAAGGCCGGGCTTGATCTGGTAGTTAATGCCAAAAGGGAAATTGCGCCTGAGGATGTGAGCCACATTGCGAACAATATTTCCCGTTCTCCAGAAAAAGTTTGGCTGGAAGAAATAAAGATTGCCGGTATCAGAGGAATGACCTCCATTTCCGATAACCGGCTCCCGGGATTATGGAAGCAGTTCAGGAGCCTTCATACAGAGTTTTTCGGGACGGAGCGGACCGGGTACAGTGTTTGTGAAACGCAGCAGGCCGTATATACAGAAGACGGTGACGTATTGTTTTCCGTCATGCTGGGCTGCCCGGCGGACAATTTTGAGGAGCTGCCGCCGATGCTGTCCGGAAAAACGCTGAGCTCCGGGAGATACGCCGTATTCACTCACAGGGGAACCCTTGCAAACCTGTTTAAAACTTATAAGTACATTTTTGGTACATGGCTGTCGGCAGCGGAGGAGGAACTGGATGACCGGGAGGATTTTGAGGTTTACGAGCGTGAGGTAACAGCCTTTGATGATCCGGATAATGAGGTTAAAATATATATCCCCATAAAGTGAGGAAACACAGGAAAAGTATAGGTAAATCCTGCAGTTTTTTGATGCAGGATAAGGGAATTTGTGATAGAATAATCCTGTCGGTTGACAATAGACAAAAATGTGGTCAGACAGAAATGGGAGGGTAAATGGTATGGCACTTTTACATGTGGACTTTTTTTCAGATGTTCTGGGAATGAGCGTGAATATGGATGTGATTCTTCCCCAGAAAACAAACGGACAGATCGGTATGGAGGGGATAGCCGCTGACGGCAAATATAAAACGATGTATCTGCTGCACGGTATGAGTGATGATCAGACAATCTGGCAGAGAAGGACCTCAATTGAAAGGTATGTGAGCAAGCTTGGTATTGCAGTGGTGATGCCTACCACACATCTGGCATTTTATACGGATACCTGCTATGGAATGCGCTACTGGACATTTATTTCGGAGGAACTGCCCAGAATCTGCAGGGAATTTTTCCCGAATATGTCGGACAAGGCTGAGGATACTCTGGCTGCCGGTTTATCTATGGGCGGTTATGGCGCGTGGAAGCTGGGACTGGGAGCGAGTGAAACCTTCGGAGCGGCGGCATCGCTTTCGGGAGCGCTGGATATCGTACAGGATTACATAAGGAATTCTGAGGAAAATCAGAATAAGAACCCGCTGTTCCGGGGAATTTTCGGAACGGAGGAAGATTTGAAGGGTTCCGATAACGATATTCTGGCACTGGCGGAGAAGCTGGCGTCACGGAAAAGGGAACTGCCCAGACTGTATGCATGGTGCGGAACGGAGGATTTTCTGTATGAGGGGAATCTGAAAGCCTGGGATCATGTGAAAAAACTGGGATATGATTTGACCTGCTGCGAAACGGCAGGGGATCACCAGTGGAAATACTGGGATGAAAAGATTCAGGATGTGCTTCGGTGGTGGCTGGGTACGGATATGGATCTGCAGTAAAGTTATTATAAATGAAGGATTTTCTGTTGCTTTTATTCGTGCTTTGCATCCGGATTATTCCGGCCCTGCAAAGCACGTTGTGGTTTATTCATTTTTGTTATCAATAAACATGTTCCGGATCCTCTCCTTAATCTCTTTCACATTTATCTCATCGTCAATTTTATATTCTTCAGCCAGCCGTTCTAATTTTTCAGCCCGAATATTCATATCGGCTTCAGAGCAGTTTCGGCAGCAGCCGTCAAAGAGAAGATTACAGCTGAAATAGCAATGCTTTTCTTTTCCGTCACAGACACTTCTATTGCAATTTTCAGGATAAGCCAGGAGAAAATCTTTGGCAAAGCCCCGTTCCCATGACAGCATGGTAGCCTGAATTTCAGACCATAATGACTGGGAGTCTTTCCCAATATCGTTTTGAAACTGCAGCAGATGCCCCATCTCATGCGCCGTTATGGCCCTCAGTACATGATGGCCATAACGGTTTAAAGCGTTTTCCGGGACGATTATATAATATACAGGATTGTATTCTGCAATAAATCCGTTTTTCCTCAATGCCAGATAGATTTTGCCCTTTAATTCCGGATAACCTTCGAAAGCCGGTTCCACATAGCTTTCTGCATACTGGCGCAGGATTTCTTTCCGTTCCTTTTTACTCTTTTCACATAAATAACCCCATCCGTTTTTCTGCATTTCCATATTTTGCACCCCTTCCTTAACTCGTAGTATAGCATTAAAAAAATGTGTTATCAATCTCCGCGAACCTGTTTGGAGTGAACCTGTTGGTGCCGGGATAAAAAGCAAAACCGTCATTTCATGCAAGAGCAGCAGCGTCCCTTGACAGCCTTTACAAAATAATATATCATATGATATATAACATGAGATATATTATGGAGGGCAGTATCTTGGCACCGAAACAAAAAATCACAAGAGAACAGCTTTTGGAAAGTGCATTTGATATCACGAGAAAGGAAGGCTTCTCAGCCGTGACAGCAAGAAGTGTGGCAAAGGCGGCGGGGTGCTCCATACAGCCGGTTTTCAGCCAGTTTGATACTATGGAGGCTCTACGTACAGCCACTTTTGATTATGCCTGCGAACACTTTATGAATGAGATTATGGAAAAGAAAGACCGGCCTGATTTCATAGCCTGCACCAGCAGATGGGTGCTGAATCTGGCGAGAAAGGAGCCGAATCTGTTTCATCTGTTATACCTTTCGGACAGCTTTCAAGGGGATAATCTCTGGAATGTCATGATGGGGTATGAAAGCAACAGCAAAATAGCGGCTGTTTTCCGGGAAAGCTATGGGTTGGAAGAGGAGGAATGCAAGGATATTTTTTTGCGTGGATACCTCCTTCTGCATGGAATCGCAACGATGATTGCTACCAACCACATGGATTTTACAGATGATGAGGCGGCGGAAATGGTAAAGCGTACGGTGGAAGATATGGTGGCAGGGGCAGGCAGAAGAGCGGCTGCGGACAGCGGAGGGGAGAATTGAATATGAAAGAAATCGGGCTGGGGAAAGCTTTGGCGATGACCTACAGGGCAGGCAGGATGACGCCTGGGGAACGGAAGGAGCTTGCACAGAAGCGCCTTAAGGAGCTGACAGCATATGCCGGACAGAACAGTCCCTACTACGGCAGGCTATATAAGGGCCTGCCGGAGGACTGGAAACTTACCGATTTACCCACAGTAAATAAGGTGGACCTGATGGCTCATTTTGATATGTGGCTGACGGATCGGACAGTGACGGAAGAAGCGGTTAACAGCTTTATGGAGGACAGGGAAAACATTGGGAGGCTTATGGATGGAAAATATCTTATCTTTACCACCTCAGGCTCAACAGGCAGCCCGCTGGTGGTCCTCTACGACAAAACCTGCATGAACATATCTTCCGCACTGTCTGTGCTGAGAGCTTATGCCAGAAAAGAGGATCTTTCTGCTTTCATAAAAAAAGGAAAGCGGACAGCCAGCATTTTTGCCGAAGGATTTTATCTGGGCAGCGGGTCCGTGAAATATCAGCTGCACCGTATGCCTTGGAAAAAAGGGATGATGATGAATTTAGACGTCAGAACGCCGACCGCAGAAATTGTGGAGAAATTGAACCGCTTTTCACCGGTCATGCTGGGCGGATATCCCAGCGGCCTGGAGCTTCTGGCAGATGAGCAGGCTGCCGGCCGCCTTCATATATCGCCTGCTATTGTGATGACAGGCGGAGAATTGCTGAGAGATGAGGTGAGGGAAAAACTGGCTGATGCATTCGGCGGATATGTACAAACCAATTATTCCTGTACGGAAGGCGGGACAATGTGTCATGAGTGTGTAAACCGGCATCTGCATATCAATGACGAATGGATCATGATAGAGGCGGTTGACGAAGATAACCGTCCGGTGCCGGACGGAACGCAGTCCGCTAAAATCCTTCTCACGAATCTGGCTAATAAGGTACAGCCTTTCATACGTTACGAGGTGAGTGATCGGATTGTCATGCATCATGAGGAATGTGGCTGCGGCTGTGATGCGCCATGGCTGGAGATTGAAGGGAGAAATGATGATATCCTTATGTTTGAAGAGGGAATAAGGCTTCAGCCTTTGGCAGTCTATGCCATACTCAGGGAAGTGCCGGGACTTAAACGTTTCCAGCTGGTTCAAAAGGAACGGAATGTGCTGGAGCTTAGAATGCTGGCACAAGATCCAAAGGAAGTTTTTGGAAAGGCAGAGGAGGTCCTGCAGAGCTACTTCAGGGATAATGGGGTGCATGCCGTTATATATGCGGGAGAGGTTTTGCCGCAGGTACATCCTGAGAGCGGGAAATTTAAGCATATTGTTGCGCTGGGGCGGGAGTGAAGAGCGTTTGACGGTGAATTAAAGGAATATATTGATAGACTTCTCTTAACATAAACAGTTAAACGGATAAAACTGTTTATGTCAGGAGAAGTTTTTTTTGATATAAATATCATAAAAACATATAAATAAGCACGAATAGCAGTTCTGAAATACGGACGGACAATATGGCACATTATGCTATGGATAAATAGTAAAAAAGCATCTAAACTGGTATTACCCAAAGATTTAAGGGAACATAAGCAGGGAATAACTTAAAGGTTTCCGGGTTAATGGCAAAGAATCGGTATGCCCGGATGGTGGAGGGGAGGATATATGAGAAAATTAAGCATCTGTCTGATATTATGTTTCTTTCTGGCTGGCTGCGGTCTTAAAGAGGATGCGCCAGTAGAAGAGGAAACGGAAAAAGTTGTTCTGGAATACTATACCTGGCAGGATGAAAAAGATTATGCCATTAGAGTGGTAAACCATTTTATGGAGGAAAATCCGGGGATTATTGTTAATATGCATTTTGTGCCTTCCTCGGAATATGCCCAGACTATTTCTGTGATACATAATACCAGGGACAGCAAAATTGATGTATTTGCTGAAACAAAGCCTTCCAACTCAGCAGCTGATGTGGAACGAAGCTTTGTGCTGGATATTACGGATATGTATCAGAGAGTTCCGGATATGCCTGAGGATTATGCAGAACTATTGGATGCATTGAAAATAAATGGCAGGGTTTATATGCTTCCATATCGGAAGAGTACATGGGCTGTTTATTATAATAAGAATCTGTTCGATCAGTTTGGGATACCTTACCCTGAAGGAAGCTGGACATGGGAAGACTATACAGAGCTGGCAAAGGAACTTACCAGAACAATAGATGGACAAAAGATTTATGGTTCGCTCAGCTATGAGACCAGCAGTCTGTGGTGGCGGACCCCCGCAAGAACGGCGGGAGTGGAAAACCAGGTGACGGAAAGCGGGTTGGAATGGCTGAAAAAATCGGCGCTTTGGAATTATCGGATGTCTTATGAATTTCAGGTACAGCCTGCATACACGGAGCTGACTGATGTAAGCAGCTATGACTATATCAACAGATTCCTGGCCGGAAATATCGGTATGTTTTACTGCGGTGACTGGTGTATGGAAATTATCCGCAGACAGCTGCAGGAAAAGCAGTTGGATTTCAGCTACGATGTTGCCCCTATTCCCATGCCGGCTCAGGCCGAGGGCTTTATGCCCGTTACGACTGCTGTAGTCCAGATTTCATCTCGTACAGAGCATCCTGAAGAAGCGCTGCGGCTTGCCGAGTATATATCCGGAGAAGAAGGCGCGGCTATTATTGCCGGTTGCAGTGTATTCCCGGCATGGGATACGGAGGAGATCAGGGAAATTCTGAAAAACAGCGAACATTCACCAAAACATATCGAATACTTCTGGGACTATAATAATCCGATATATACATCACCGGATAAAGAGATGGAGGAGGCGTTAGAAATTATTAATACGTATGTGGGGCGGTATTTTTTGAAGGAAATCAGCCTGGAGGACGCCTTTTCGAGTATCAGAAGTATGCTTTTGGAACGGGGATTACTGTCAGAAGATGAAAAATAAAATAAAAAAACCAATTACGAGACGATTTTTTATTTACATTATTGTATTAATTATACTTTCCAATATACTTTTGTTTTTAAGTATTTCCGTTATCGTGAGAAATATCATGGAAAAACAGGTGACAGAATCAAGTATTAACCTTCTGCAAAGGAACCTGGAGAATGTGAATGAATATCTTGCAGGAATTGATAATGTGGCTAATTCCCTGATCTATAACCAGGATTTGATCGAACTGGTTAAGCGTAAGGAGAACACACTGGCGGATGTAAATCTTATGAGTTCTATATTTTCTATTTTTTATCAATCCAGGAATGACCTGAAGCTGATCATTTATAAAGAGTCGGAGCCTGATAAGGCCTATTCCATATATTCCGGATCCGGACTGACGGAAACGGGTGATTTTCATAATTCAGAATGGTACAGAAAAATCAGTGGATCAGAACAGAACCGCATTATGGTATCCAATCAGATTTCTGCGTATACAGAACGGGAAAACGAAGAGTATGTGCATGTTATGATCTATAAAATAAAGGATAGGTTTAGCGATACATGTATCGGCTATCTGCGTGTGGATATTGATCTGCAGAATCTGAAAAAATATTTTATAAGTGAGTATGAGAATATTGACGGAACAAGTATTTATGACGGAGATGGGAATCTGTTGTTCCTGGATAAAAAAACAGTGAAAATTCCGGAAAGCCAGACTGGAACGGAAGAAACAGAAGGGACAGATGTATGCCTTTATCAGAACAGCAGCCAGATTATTGTCTATGGGGATGTATCAGATATTGGCTGGAAGATGGCTTTTTGTGTGGATAAGGAGAAAATTTACCGGGATTTGAATATAACTTCAGTAGTATTTGTAACCATATTATGTTCCGTGATTTTGGTAACACTGCTGTGCTCCGGAAGATTATTCTCTATCGTGACGGATAATTTCAAACGTCTTGTGGCAGGAATGGAAAGTGTGAAACAGGGAAATCTGGAAACACAGGTAGAAGTGATGCAGGACGATGAGGTTGCTGTTTTGATTGAGGAATTTAACGGAACGGTAAGAAACCTGAATAAATTGATGGACGAAGTGGAAAAGAAGCAGCATTTGCTGTATGAAGCGGAAATCAAGGCATTGCAGCAGCAAATCAATCCCCACTTTATTTTTAATATACTGGAGACTATCATGGGACTGGCCAGTGAGGGCCTGGACAGCAAAGTAATAACGGTCTGCCGGGGAATGAGCTCCATGCTTCGATACAATATCTCTTTTCAAAGCAGGACTAAACTGGAAAATGAAATCGTTCAGATGAAAAATTATATAAAAATCATGCAGATCCGGTTTGAAAATAAATTTGAGACATTTTATGACATCGATAAAAGCTGTCTGGATGCGGAATGTGTAAAATTCACATTACAGCCTTTGGTAGAGAATTCTATAGGCCATGGCCTGAATCAATGTGTGTCGGGAGGCCTGCTTCGGATAATAATACAGCGGCAGGAGGATATGGTTGCCATTAGTATATTTGATAATGGGGAAGGGATTGAACCGGATCATCTGGCGGAGATAAACAGGAAGATTCATGAGACGATTGAAAACCCGTTGGAATATACGGAACAATACAGCGGACTGGGACTAATGAATGTGAACCTGCGCCTGCGGATGCATTTCAGGGAACAATATCATATAGAAATTTTCAGTAAACCCGGAAAGGGAACCTGTATTTACATCAAGATACCTTATATAAAAATAGAAGAATAAGGAGCAGATAATGTACCATGTTTTAATAGTGGATGATGAAAAATATATCCGCAGAAGTATTATCAACCGTATTGACTGGGAAAAATGCGGGGGAGAAGTGATCGGTGAAGCGGCAGACGGGGAAGAAGCCTATGAAATGATTGGACTGTATCAGCCGGAGGTCGTAATCACTGATATCAGGATGCCCGGTATGGATGGCTTGAAGCTTGCCGAGATTGTTTCCCGTGAATATCCTCATATTAAATTAGTCCTGATCAGCGCTTACAATGACTTTGAATATGCCAGGAAAGCCATCCAATATGGTGTGAAGGAATATCTTCTTAAGCCTGTTATGGAAGAAGAGATGGAGGAAGTCCTGATCAGGCTGGAAAAAGAAAGGAAGCAGTCGGAAAAGAATTATTCCGTTCCTGAGATCAGCGGGTATACTGCAGCGCAGGAAGAGTTTACGGGAGGCCGTTTTCTTGTGACCTCCTTTTATATGCCAGAAATCAAGGATGAGGTACAGCGCAGGGAAAGGATTTTCAAGCTTTATCATATACTGTCAGCTCATACGGAAAGTAAAGAGAAGCAGACAAAGCTTTTGCTTGTCCGGGACGGGCGGGAAGATCAATGTTCTGTCCTTTGGAATGGGAACTGGATTACGGAGGAAGAAGTCTGCCGTTTGCTGAAAGAACTGGAAAGACAGGTGGGAGAGGATGTTTTTTCCTTCGTTGGCATTTCCAGGGTATTGACCACGGAACGGTTGGAAGAGCAGGATCTCTTTGTCCTTCAGGCGGAAGGGCTGGAAGCTTTAAAGAGCAAAATCTTCGACAGAGGAAAGTATCTGTTTTTCTATGAGGAAGACAAGCAGGAGTATATCTCCAAATATAAAAATGAACTGCTTCGGCTTTATGATTTATCCGTTCAGGAGGAATGGGAACGTCTGGAGTGGCTTATGGAGGAGTTCATTATACATAAACTGCCTGGGGTCAGTCATGTATTTGAACTGGAATTTTTAATCCAGGAATTGATCTTTGTATTGGAAAGGCATTCCAGACGTTTTGGATATTTATATGAAACCCAGGTATTATTCCATGATCTGAAAAAAACGGATTTTCTTCTTCCGTTTGAAAATCTGCTTCATCTGAGCCGGACGATGAAGGAATTATCGGATACGGTACTTTCTTACAGCCGGAGCAGAGACCGCTATGATGTGATTGAGGATATACGGGAGTATGTCCAGGGTCACTACATGGAAAATATTGCGGTGGCGCAGATTGCCAAACAGTATCATCTGAACGCCGCATATCTTTCCACAGTATTTAAGGAAAGAAATAATATTTCTTTATCCTCTTATATTGAAGGAGTGCGTATGGAGAAAGCAAAGCGTTTTTTGAAAGAAGACTGGGGAAATATTACAGAAGTGGCCCTGGCTGCAGGATATTCCGATTCCAATTATTTCACCAAGGTATTCAAAAAATATACAGGAATGACTCCAAGCCAGTGGAAGAGAAAAAAAGAAGAAGAAAACTGACACGGCATTTTTTGCAATACGGAGAGCATGTTTTATCATTCTTGTACAGCAGGATTTTTTCTATAATGGCAATAACAGAAAAAGAACAGTGAAAAGTTCTGAAGGAGGTTGCTATGAGAAAGAATTTTGCAGCAAGATTAACAGCATTAACAATGGGGGGAATCCTGATGTTGTCTGCCCTGGCAGGATGCGGGAGCAGTGGAAGCGGCGGAGGAGCGTCCGAGGCGGCTGCGCCGGCCCAGGCGGAAAGCGGCACAGAAGCGAAAGTGGAGAGTGGAGGCGGGAGCGAGGAAGAGGTAACCCTGAACTTCTATGCATGGCTGGATGAAGAAGGTATTTTTACAAAGCTGGTAGAAGCTTATAAACAGGAACATCCCAACGTTACTGTCAATTTGAATTTTGTAGCGAGCGCAGATTATGAGACAAAATTGATTACGGCATTTTCGGGCGGGGCTGAAATCGATTGCTTTGCAGTGGCATCTCCTCCCAGCCTGGCAGCATATGTGGCTAAGAATCAGGTGTATGAGCTGGATGATTTGATCGCCGCAAATAATACGGATATTACAGGAGCTCAGGCCACCATTGATGCAACAAAGATCGATGGCAAAATTTATTCACTGCCCTACAAAACCAGTTCCTGGTTTGTTGTTTACAATAAGGATGTGTTTGATGCGGCAGGCGAACCTTATCCCGATGGTGACTGGACATGGGAAGAATATGCGGAAGTGGCGGCGCGGCTGACGAGCGGAGAAGGAGCGGATAAGGTTTATGGTTCTCTTAACTTCCAGCCGACTTCCATGTGGTGGAGAGTGCCGGCTAATACAAAGGGTGCTATCAATCCTTTGGAAGAAGAGCAGCTGGAAGCCTGGCTGGATGCGGCGGAATACTGCAGAAAGCTGTCTGATGACGGTTATCAGCCTCCTTACGCGGATCGTGCAGGCGAAGCCGGAGCGGATTATACAGGAGCATTTCTCACAGGTAAATATGGCATGATGTATAACGGTGACTGGGTAATTGAAATGTTGAATACAGCTATTGCAGGCGGTGAACAGTGTAATTATGATATTGCGCCCATTCCTCATTGGGAGGGAGAGGAACCCCTGACAGTGGGGGCCCCTGCAACACTGCAGATTGCCCAAAGTGCAAAGAATCCTGAAGCGGCATTTGATTTTATCAGTTTCTGTACAGGGGCGCAGGGAGCTGAAATCCTGCTGGAAAATGATTATTTCCCGGCATGGACCTCCGATGAAATCATTAAGGAGTACTGTGAAGGGAAAACCAATCCTGAGCATATAGAATATGTGGTTAACCAGACAATCACTTCACAGGTGCCTTGTGATCCCAATTATAATACTGCACAGAACGTTATAAAAGAAGAAGTTTCCCTCCTGCTTCTTGGTGAGCAGGACAGGGAGACGACCAAAAAGGTAATTACGGATCGTCTTGCAAGTGAAGTTATTACTCAGTAACGGGCTGCTTTACGGGAAGGCCGGATGTATGTGAATACAGAGGCCTTCCCTTTCTTTAACAACGGAGATAAATTTTCAACAGGAGGTTATGCGATGAATGCAGCTGTTCAGGGAAAAGTCAAGAGAAAGAAACTGAACTCTTATAAGAAGGCGCAGAGAAATACTGCGATTTTATTTTTAATCCCCAATTTTCTTGGGTTTATGGTCTTTATCGTCTATCCGGTATTGAAATCGTTATATATCAGCTTTTTCAACTGGGATGGGCTGGGAAACTCGGAATTTATCGGTCTCCAGAACTATATCAGATTACTTCAGGACAGTACGTTCCGGATTTCATTTCTTAATAATCTTCATTATACAATCGTGACAGTTCCTCTTTCTATATTTTTAGGTATTATGATAGCCATGCTGATGAATACCAAAATCAAAGGAATACAGGCATTTCGTGTGATTTACTTTCTGCCGCAGATCACCTCTATGGTGGCAATCGGAATTGTCTGGACTACAGTGCTGGCCAATTATGGGCCGGTGAACCAGTTCCTGATGACACTGGGGATGAAGAATCCTCCTCAATGGCTGTCTTCTACGGAATGGGCACTGATTTCCGTGGAGATAGTTTCGATCTGGAGAAGTATGGGCTATAATGCGGTAATTCTGCTTGCCGGCCTGCAGGGAATCAATGCGGAGCTTTATGAGGCTGCCAAAATCGATGGAGCAGGTGCTTTTAAGCGTTTTACCAAGGTTACGCTTCCTATGCTTTCGCCTACGATTTTCCTTTGTCTGGTAATGCAGCTGATTGGCTCTTTCCAGGTATTTGATACAATTATGGCAATGACGCAGGGCGGCCCCGGACGGGCTACCAATGTATTGACCTATTATATATATCAGAGGGCTTTTGTGGATTGGCGTTTTGGATATGCTTCTGCGGTTGCATATGTATTATTCGCGATAATTCTGGTGCTGACACTGATACAGTTTGTTGGGCAGAAAAAGTGGGTCAATTATTAGGAGGACAGAATAATGAAGAAAAAACAAGTGGTATCAAGAATCATCATTATAATTTTGTTGATTTTGGTAGCGTTTATTATGATGGTTCCCTTTATATGGATGGTTCTGGGCTCTGTAAAGATGAAAAGCGAGCTGTTTGCAGTCCCTCTGAAATGGCTTCCGGAAAAGCCGGTATGGAAAAATTACAGTGATGTATTTGAGAAGGTTCCTTTTATGCTGTTTTACTGGAATACGGCTAAGGTCGCTGTGCTGGCGACATTGGGGCAGGTGCTCACCTGTGCTTTATCGGCTTATGCATTTACCAAGCTGGAGTTTAAAGGAAGAGATGTGCTGTTCATTTTTTACCTTGCAACACTGATGATTCCGGGACAGGTGACTATGGTTCCCCAATATGAGCTGATGAATAATCTCGGTCTGTTAAATAATCATTGGACATTGATTCTGCTTCGTTGGTTCAGTCCGTTCGGGGTATTTCTGCTTCGACAGTTTTTTGTGAGTATCCCCGATTCTCTGGTGGAAGCCGCCCGGATCGACGGAGCCAGGGAAGTGAAGATTTTTGCAGGAGTGATCTGTCCGCTGGCAAAGCCGGCTTTTGCCACTTTGACTACTTTGACATTCCTGAATGCATGGAATGAATTTATGGGTCCCCTAATTTTTCTCAATGAGAAAAGTAAATTTACATTGCAGATGGGAATACGCTATTTCCAGCAGATGTTTGGAACAGAATATACTTTGATTATGGCATCTACCACCATGTCGCTTATTCCCATTCTGGTTATTTATATGTGCGCCCAGAAATATTTTATTGAAGGCATTGCCGCTTCCGGAATCAAGGGATGATTTCGGCAGAAAGCGGGAAATGAAGCGCAGGGAAGGGGAGAGAAAGCTGATGAAGCCTTACAGCTATTTAATTACAGCCGATCATATTGCGGGCGGAAACAATAAATTCTGGGCGGCATGCGGGACGGATTCCCTGTATGCGCAGATCGGTACGGAAGACGGCAAAGATCTGCTGAAGAGGATGCAGGACAAAGGGACTTGCCGTTATCTTCGCAATCACCATACATTATCAAGTCTGATGAAGGATGGCTTTCCGGACGCAGGAGGAGATGTTTATTCGGAAGATACGGATGGTAATCCTGTTTATCAATTTGAAAAAATAAACGATGTGTTCAGGACTTATTTGGAGTATGGTATTAAGCCTATAGTTGAACTGGATTTTATGCCGGATCAGCTGTCGAGGAAAGTGGCCGGCGGAGGTGAGGAGGAAGGGATTTACTTAAACCGTTCTTACCCGAATGACTGGAATAAATGGCACCGGCTGTTAAAGGCCTTTGTAAAGAATCTGGCAGATACCTTCGGAACAGAGGAAATACGGGCCTGGTATTTTGAGGTATGGAATGAACCGGATGGATGGCCCGTTGAAGATTGGCCGCAGTTTCACAGGATGTATGATATCTTTGCGGATGCAGTATTAAGTGTGGATAGGCAGTTGAAAATTGGGGGACCTGGTTCTTTTAAACAGGACTTCCTTCATGATTTCCTGGAGCATGTGTGCAACGGGATTAACTGGATAACAGGAGAACGGGGAACCAGGATAGACTTTATCTCTCATCATATTTATGGGATGAGCGGAAGCTGGCTGGATGAATATCCCCTGGTGATGCCTTCCGTACAGCGTTTTAATCAGGAAATTCTGTGGCTGTCCAGACTGATTGGCAGTTATCCACAGCTGGAAGGTGCAGAATTTCACCTGAATGAATGGGGAGTATGTTCCCATTATGAGAAAAAGGCAGGGGATTATCCTGCGCTGGAAATAAGAAACAGTGAATTTTCCGCCTGCTTTTTTGTGAAGCTGACAGACTGTATCCGGCAGATTGGCCGACAGTTTGGATTTGAGGTTTCATTAATGCTGTACTGGGGATTTTGTTTGGAGGCCGTAAGGGGAGAATGCTTTGCGGGAAACAGGGATTTGATGACAGTCTCCTGTATACCTAAACCGATACAGATGTCTTTTGAGATGATGGGAATGATGGGGAGCCATTTGCTGCAGACAGAGGGAAGGAATGCCGGGGGGCCTGTGGGCTGTATGGCAGCAGGAGAAGGAAATGAAATGCAGCTGCTACTGTATCATTTTGATGAAACGGAACAATATGAGGAAACAGCCGAAGGAGAAATTAAAATAGCAGGGCTTATGGATGGAACATATAGGATCAGACGGATGCTTTTGGATCGGGAGCATCATAATACTTACCGCATGTGGCAGAAGTATGGTTCTCCTGAGCACCCGGAGGGGGATGTGCTGAAGAAGATAAAGGCGGCGGGAGAGTTTTCGTGGGATGAAGAAGATTCAGTTGAAGTTCAGGGTGGTATGCTGGAAATAAAACAGACGCTTCCTGTTCAGAGTATAATATTTTTTTCCATAGGAAAAACCGAAGAATTATAGCATTGGTGATTGTGAGCGGATAGGAGAGACAATGGAACGAAAAGAGAAAAAATTAACGGAAGGCTGGAAATTTTGGTTTGGCAATACAAAAGAAGGAGAAGGTCAGCCTGTGGAGATTCCTCATGACTGGGTAATCGGTGAACCTTTTACGAAAGACAGAAGAGAGGCTTCCCAGGGATTCCGGGTACGCAGAGGAACGGGATGGTATGAAAATCTGCTTCAGGTACATGTGGAAGAAGGACACAGATATTTCCTGGACTTTGATGGGATTTATGAAAGAAGCAGTGTCTGGGTAAACGGAAGCTATGCGGGCGGACATAAATATGGATATACCCCTTTCCGGCTGGAAATTACTGATTTGGTGAAGCTGGGAGAAAACCGGGTGGAAATACGGGTGGACAGCGATGTGGTACCGACAGACAGATGGTATACGGGCGCAGGGCTCTATCGTACAGTAAAGCTTTTGGAGACAGGAAAGCGGTATCTGGACGAACGGGAGATGATCGTGTCTGTGAACTTTCCTGGCAATGGGTATGAGGAGGCGGCTGTAATCGTGGAGACAGGAAATGATTTTCCTGTGAAGGGAGAAATACAGTATGCAGGGGAACATGTAACGGCGGAAGGCCGGCAGGGAAGACTGGAGTTCCGTCTGCAGAAGCCCTTCCTCTGGTCGGCGGAAAATCCCCGTCTGTATCAGCTGAAGGTATGTTCGGAAGACGACGGCTCCATTTCCGATACAGCAGTGCTTTCCATCGGTCTGCGTGATGTGCGAATCATTCCGGATAAAGGCCTTTATGTAAATGGTAATCCCGTAAAACTGAGAGGCGTATGCCTTCATCAGGATGCTGGCTGTCTGGGAGTGGCGGCTAAGAAGGAAATATGGAGAAAGCGTCTTGAAAAACTCAAGGAAATGGGGTGTAATGCGATCCGTGCCGCGCATCATATGCATTCTGCAGAATTTATGGATCTATGTGATGAACTTGGATTTTATGTATATGAGGAATGTTTTGATAAATGGACGGGCGGTCATTACGGCAGTTTCTTTGAGACAGAATGGCGAGCGGATCTCGGCGCAATGGTAAAAAGAGACCGGAACCGGCCTTGTGTCATTATTTGGGGTGTGGGAAATGAGGTTGAAAACCAGGGACAGAATTCCATGCTTCGAATTCTGAAAATGCTTGTAGCCGAACTAAAAGAGCTGGACGGTACGCGGCCTGTTACCTATGCCATGAATCCTCATTTTAAAAGAGAAAGCCAGATAGATATTTCCAGAATCAAGGATATCCAGGAATTTGTGGATGAAGCGGATGATACGGAAATCTGGGATGTTGAGGAAAAAATTGACAGAATAAAAGAAATAGGAAAACTGGTGGATATTCTTTCCTGTAACTATCAGGAACAGTGGTATGAGCAGATACATACAGCAATGCCGGAGAAATTGATTCTGGGAACAGAAGTATATCAGTATTTCAAAGGACATCCTGATCAGTTTAAGAATTATACTCAGGACAATCCGTCCCTGGTGCCGGAACGATATGATTATGTGATCGGCAGCATGATATGGGCGGGTATTGATTATCTGGGAGAATCCATGGGATATCCGGCAAAAGGCTGGAATGGTGCACTGATACGTACCAACGGGGAGCCAAAGGCAGGTTATTATATAATGCAGAGCTATTGGACTGCCAGGCCGATGGTTCATTTTGAGGTAATGGATTACTCGCTGTCTGACGAAGGAGTCAAGGATCATTGGGATATTCCCATGTATGCCGGGCACTGGCATTTCCCACAGTTTACCAATACGGTGGTGCCTTATATGATAGCTAGCAATTGTGAAAAAGTGGAACTGTACATAAATGATTCCCGGATTTATATACCGGAACCACAAGAGAGCCCCAACCATTTGATTACAGGTTTTCTTCCATGGATACCAGGAAGGGTCACAGTGATTGGGCTTATGGAAGGAAAAGAAGCATGCCGGCAGGAGATTGTAACGCCCGGACCGGCGGTGAAGCTGGGATTCGACCAGGATTATGCCAAAATACCGGCTGAGAGAGGATACCAGCTGCTGCTGTCAGTAAGAGCACTGGATGAAGCGGGGAATCCTTATTTCAGGGAGAGCGCTAAGATACAATTCCGTGTGGAAGGTCCTGCTGAAATACTGGCTGTGGATAATGGTGATCCGAAATCCGGCGAAGCTTACCAGGAGAACTTCCGTCATTTATATCATGGATGCGCCAGTGTGGTTATAAGGACAAAAGGGAAACCGGGAAGAATTGTACTGTGGGCGGATGCAGATGGAATGAGCAGCGGCAGAGCGGTGATTTGCGCAGAATAAATAAGTGATAACAAACGGGAGGTCGGATAATAGTCCGGACTCCCGTTATTTTGGCGTTTATATTATTTTTTTATGTAATGTCGACTGATATTGACTGGGAGAGAAACCAGTGGTTTTAGTAAAAGCCTTAAAAAATAAAGAATAATCTGTAAATCCGGATTGATAGCAGGCCTCGCTGGGAGATATTCCGTTAACTATTAAACAGCATGCATAATTAATCCTTTTTTTCAGGATATAGTTATGTATAGTATATCCCGTTTCTTTTTTAAACTGTCTCATGAGATAATATTTACTGATATAAAAATGGGAGGACAGCATATCAATGGAAATTCTTTCCGTGAAATTGTATTCCAGATAACGAAGGATTTCTTTTATGACGGATTTCTCATGGCTTTCCGCCTCCGTATGGGAAATGCTCTGTGAAAGGCCCATCAATATTTCCGACAGCCAGGAATAATGGAAAGCGTAATAGGCCTTACTGTCTGTTTGGTATTTCTGGAACATTTTCATTACCAGATCAAAGATGCATTCCGCCGTTTTTTCATTAAGAGAATAAAAATATGCATTCTCATCCGTAAAAGAGGGAAATGCGGTAAGGAAGCCGGACATAAAACAGGACCAGAAGCCGGATTTTAAAGATAAATATATAAATTTCTGACCAGGAGAGGATTTCAGTATATTCTTATTTTCCGGTATAAACATGCAAAACTGGTATTTAGGCAGACAGATATTTTCTTCGGTCAAAGAAAGACACAGAGGATTTCCCAGATTGATGAGTATGTGGGAGGTATCCTGAGCATCAAATTGCTGTTTTTCATAACAGTAAGATACAGAATCGGCATACTCTATGAAAAATAAATCATCATTGATAAACATAACCTCTCCTTCCCTCTTGCAATATATTATCTTTTTTACTGGTTATAAGTATTCTAAAAAAAAGAAGGGGAGAAAGATAGAAAAATACTTAAAAGATTTAGCAAATTTTTTAGGAGGCGGCAGTGATTGACGGTTAAAAAAGTAAACATTATTTTTGCATCGCTATTGATTTTATTCTTTCTATGTGTTATATTACATATAGAACAAATATAACTATGCCTTCATACCCAATCGGACAGAAGAAGGCAGATGGATGGAAGGTGACAGCAATGGCAGCAAAAAGAGATTATTACGAAATTCTTGGAATAGATAAAAATGCAGACGATAATACCATAAAGAAAGCATACCGTAAGCTTGCAAAAAAATACCATCCTGACCAAAATGCCGGCAATGCCCAGGCAGAGAGGCAGTTTAAGGAGGTAACAGAAGCTTATTCCGTATTGAGCGATCCGGAAAAGAAAAAAATATATGACCAGTTCGGCCATGCCGCCTTTGATGGTTCGGCGCCGGATCCTGACTCCTTCACCCGAGGCGGAGGCGGAAACGGCGGGTTCCGTGAATTTCATTTTGAACAGGGAAATATGGACGATATTTTCGGAGATATTTTCAGCGGTATATTCCATGGAAAAGAAGATGCGGGAAGAGGTTTTTCCTTCCATGGCTTTGGAGGAGACGGCTTTACGGGGCACGGTGCTGACGGCCGTGGCTTTACGGGAAGCGGCTTCGGAAGCCATGGTTTCGGCGGAAATGGTTTTGCGGGCGGAGATGTCCGGATGAAAGGCCAGGATATGCGGGCGCAGGTGGAGGTCAGCTTCGATGAAGCGGTATTCGGGTGTGATAAAGTCATCAGCCTGCAGAATGCAGAGGGCCGGGTACAGTCCCTGCAGGTTCATATTCCGGCGGGCATCGAAGACGGCAAGAGCGTAAGGCTTAAAGGAAAAGGCATGCCGGGATACGGCGGCGGGAAACCGGGAGATCTTCTTCTTAAAGTGAAGACAGGCAGCAAGCCGGGCTTCGAACGGAAAGGGATGGATGTGTACAGCACTATCTCCATTCCCTTCACCACAGCCGTATTTGGCGGAGAGGTTCCGGTACAGACCCTGTCCGGAAAGATCATGTGCAAAATCCGGGAAGGAACACAGTCAGGAAGCAAAATACGGCTGAAGGGAAAAGGGATTGTATCCATGAAAAATTCCAGTGTACACGGGGATCATTATGTAACTGTCCAAATCCAGGTACCTAAAAACCTGAGCCGGGAAGCAAAAGAAAAATTGAAGGAATATGAAGAAGCGTGCGGGGCGGGACGGCATGGCAGCAAAAAGGGTAGCGCCGCATGACAGAGTAATAAATGAAAAAAGAAAAACAGATTTGTTGGCCGTAAACCATCAAATCTGTTTTTTATGTACAGACAATCTGTCAGCAGAAATTCATCGTTCTCTGGGAGTGCATCCAAAATAACGTTTATATGCTCTTCGGAAGGTTTGAGGAGAATTATACCCTACTATTCCGGAAATATCGGATACCGTATACATATCCATTTCAATCAATTCCTTTGCTTTATTCATACGAAGCTCCTCTACATATTTGGAAAAGTTCTGTTCAAAGGACTGTTTGAAAAGACGGGAAAGGTAAACTTCAGATATACCGAAGCTGTCTGCCACGGATATCAGGGACAGCTGAGGATCCGCATAATTTTCTTCTATATGTTTCCGTATTCTCTGTTTAATATCATAGGTTTCCTGCTCTCTGATTTTTCTGACCAGATTTTTTTCATCATACCACTGGATAATGCCTTTGAAGGACTCATATTCATTATCCAGCAAGGTACGTATGTGTTTAAATCCGGAAGGAATCCGGCCGATATCGGTTATCGCATCCCCATGGAAGGAGATGCTGATGCCGCTGTTATTTTCCATTTTTTCTTTGACATAAGCCAGGTTCTGTTCGCACTGCTGTTTGGCCTCCTGCTTTTCCTGACAGGATGACTCCAGTAAAAGAGCAATTCTCTCAAAATCCAGATCGTAAATCTGTGTTGTCAGGAAAGTCTCTTCCATTATTTTCTTCAGATAAATCTTCTGTGCCGCTATTTTTTCCAGATTATTTCCTGTATCCAAATCATTGAGTGAAACAATGATAATCAGATAAAGAGGAGAATCGGCGGCGATTTGTATCTTCTGCAGATTTTCCCCTATCTCTTCCCGGGTGTGGTAGCCTCCGGTTGCAAGAGTATGGAAAATGGAGGTCTTCAATGCCGGGATTTGTTTTTCCAGTTCATCCTGCATCTGTTCATTTTTCTGGATTAACCGTTCAATTTCTTCATCAAATTCATCGTATGAAACGGCAGATTTTCCGGTTTTCAGTAAGTCATAAATTTTGGTAATGGGAGCGGAAAGCCTGGTGGTGAAATAATGTACAAGAAGGATGCCGATGCCCAGAGCAAAGACAAGCATGAACAGAAAATAGCCCCAGGTGTCCTGCACTGCACTCATGACCAGCTTTCTGGGAACAGCACATACATACAGCCAGTTATTTTTATCTTTATAATAGGTGAGAAACAAGTCATTTCCGCCAATTTTTTTGGTGATGAATCCACTGTTTTCTGAGGTTTCCTCTGCCGGCAGGTAAATATTTTCAACGCCGGTACGGTTATCCTCGCAAAGAATATTGCCGTCTCCGTCCTGCAGATAAACAAACCCATCCTTTTGATATTCCAGTCTGTCAAAATACCGGAACAGCTTGTCCTGTCCCAGAAGAATAAACACGCAGCCGCTGCTGTAAATACCTGAATTGGCAGGAATGTCGCTGCTGAAAAAAAACATTTGTTTGGTTATGCTTTTGTCTGTGGTTTCCAATGTCTGCAGGCGGTTATTCCAGTTATGGATTCCCATGAGCATTTCATGATACCAATGGTCATAATCGATCCCGGTAATGGAAAAGGTATAATCATAGTACCGGTTCAGATTGATAACCACCTGTGTGCCGTCAAGCAGCATTTTGTTATTTTTAGAAAAAATCTGGATATTATCGATGGCATCATTGGCAGTTATCAGGGAATTTATATCTTTCTGAAGAAGAATGACCTCATTGGTATTGGTTCCGTCTTCGTTCAGAGAATAAAAGTTGAGAAATTTGTTTACGGAAGAACTTTCGTCAAGATAATTAACAATACTTTCCACAGAAGCCATCATGCTCTCTCCCATAAGTGCGCTGTTTTCAAGTATGGAAATATTTTTATCATAGATTTCCTGCTTGAACAGCTTCTGGTTCCGGAAATAGGCACTGAACAGAAGGAAAAGAGGAATAATAAGAATCGGTAGAGCATTAAGCAGAAAGCGTATATATATTTCTCTGTTTTTTCCCTTGCGCAATAGTATTCCCCCCTTGCCAATATGGCTTCTTGTGTTATCAGTATAATAGAAAGAAGATATTAATTCAAGTATGACAGGTCAGAAAACACTGCGTTTTCTGTGTATAAAGCACAGAAATAAATAAAAAAGAAGCAAAACTTAAACAATATGTACAATAATGATCCTTGTGGACAAGTACTGAAATCATATGATAAGAGTATCAATATTGTTTGCGGTATGCAGAAGGGAGCAATTATGGGGATGAAGGAAAAAAGCAGAGTAAGCCAATATGATGTGGTATATCATTCTCCTGGTAAAAGTGACAGGAGCGCCATGCCTCTGGGAAATGGAGAGCTCGCTGTCAGTGTGTGGATGGATGAAAAAGGGGTTCTGCGTTTTTATCTTGCCAGGACGGATGCGGTAACGGAATTGGACAGAACAGTAAAGCTGGGAATGGTGGAAGTGAGGACAGCCCCGGGATTCCTGTCAGATGGTGATTTTATTCAGAGGCTGGAGCTGGAGCATGGGATCGTACATATGAAAAGCTGTGGTAAGGAATTATGGATTTGGGTGGACGATGCTTCGGATATAGTATATGTCAGCGGTAGGATGAAACAGGAGATGAAAGTAAAGGTACGATATTATACCTGGAGGACAGAAAAAAATCTGCCATGGAATTCGCCTGTCCGTTCCACAGGGCTTACAGAAGCGGCAGATATGGTGGATGAGCTGGAAGATCGAATCTGTTTCCGCCATATAAATGGGGAAAATGGAATTGAGCATCTGGCAAGGCTTCAGTGTGTGGATGATCTGTCCTGTGTTCCGGATCTGCTGTCAGGCCGCATTTTCGGAGGAATAATGTATCTGGAGGGAGGAAGAAGAGTCGGACATGAGTTGGTAAAAGGGGAATGCACGGATTTTTGTCTGAAGGTAGCAACACATAGTGCCCAGCTTGAGGAAAGAGAATGGCTGGACAGAGTTGACGGGATGCTTAAAGGAAGCAGAACGGCTGATGAATCCCGGGAAGCCACTGCTGTTTCCTGGGAAGCTTTTTGGAAAAAGAGTTATATTTTTGTGGAAGGAGATAAGGAGAGGAAGCCTGTATGCAATGAGAGGATTCTTGACTGTGTTTCGGAACCCATGGAGTGTACCGGTACCGCTTCTCCGGTCACCAGAGGTTATCTTCTGACAAAGTATATGCTGGCCTGCTGTAAGGATGGCAATTTCCCTGTTTTTTACAATGGCATGCTTTTTAATCTGTGTCCGGGGAACAGGGAACATCTGGGAGTTATGGAATTTGTAAGCGGTTTTACCAGAATCCCCAGTGGAGAATACCCTACGCTTTCTATTAATCCGGATGAAAGATCCTGGTCGAATGAACACTTGTGGCAGAATCTCAGACTTCCCTATTACACCATGCTGGCAACGGGAGATTTTGACAGCCTCAAAAGGCTTTTCGTATATTTCCGGCGGTTTTGGGAACTGAACAGAATACGCGCAGAACGTTTTTATCATGCGGGAGGGCAGCATAATACGGAAATGACACTTTCCTGCGGTCTGCAGTCTGAAGATATTTATGGGCTGGAACGGGAGGGAAAGCCTGATGGCTGGTCGGATAACCGGTGGGGAGGGGCGATTGATATTTCGCCGGGCCTTGAACTTACCCATTTATTGTTTGCTTATTATCTTTATACTATGGATGAAGAATTCCTCCGGACACAGGTGCTTCCCTATGCGAGAGAGCTTCTTCGTTATATTGAAACCCGTTTTGAGGATAGGGAAAAAGGAAAAATAGTAATCGGCCCGCTTCAATCGGTTGAAACTTATTTTGATACAGTGAATCCGACCCCGGTAATTGCCGGAATGCGGGCAGTCCTCAGGGACATTCTGGAGCTGCCGGAACAGTTGGTTGATGACAGGGATTTTTTTGAAAGGATCTATGAAATGACTCCGGAAATACCCACCGGGGTATGGAATGGGGAAAAAGTAGTAAAGCCGGCGGAAGAATATGAGGATGTGAGAAGGAATGTAGAGGCGCCGGAGCTTTATGCCATTTATCCGTTTGGGCTTATGGGAAAATATGAGGATGGGAAAAAGGCATATCATACCTTTCTCCATGCTCTGGAAACAGGCGGGCAGATGAAGCCTCACATTCTGGGTGAAAATCCGGGGGCTCCCTGTTACAGCGGCTGGCAGTATATCGGAAATGCGGCTGCTTTACTGGGGCTTGGTGATACGGCAGGAACCATATTGGAAAATAACTGTGCGCTGCAAAATCCGGGCAGCCGCTTCCCTGCAATGTGGGGGCCGGTATATGATGCGGTACCGGATACGGATCACGGGGCAAATATCATGAATCTGCTGCAGCTGATGGTTCTTCAGTGCCGGAAAGAAAAAATTTATGTACTGCCGGCGCTGCCGGATTCCTGGGATGTTTCCTTCCGGCTGTATGCCCCATATCAGACTATTGTAGAGGCTGTTTATGAAGAGGGCAGGCTTATCAGCCTTCGGACGATACCGGAAAGCCGTATGAGTGATGTGATAATGGGATAATAAGGGACCGCAGCGGTGTATAAGTGTATATTCCGCTGCGGTTTGTTATTATATGAGGTCATAACGCAGTCGATAGTTAAGAAATGGATAAATCTGAATGGTGAACAGATGAAAAAATAAATAAATAATATTAAATAATAAGATAAAAAGTATAAAAAATACAGAACAAAATTTAACGTGAAGTATAAATAAAGGATTATGACATTTAAAAAGCTGTAAATAACGAACTTGATGATACAAAAATAAAACATAATGCACAAAAACGCTTCTTGAGAAAGAACTGTAAGATATGTACTATGGATTCATAGAAAGGAGGCAGACATGAAAAACAAAATCAGGATTGTAAAGAATACAAATCCGAAAAAGCTTAAAAAAGGAATTTTGCAATTATATATACTTGCATTGATTCCCCTTATCTTCGTCATTATATTTAATTACCTTCCAATGGGAGGGCTGCTGATGGCATTTAAGGATTACAGTATTCGGAAAGGGGTATTCAGGAGTCCCTGGGCAGGTCTTAAATATTTCAAACAGCTGTTTAACACGCCTATATTTCCTCAGATATTAAAAAACACCATTATTTTGAGTCTGGAGTCATTAGTCATTGGTTTCCCGGTTCCTATCATTCTGGCGCTGGCATTTAATGAACTGAGCAGCGAGAGGGTAAAGAAAGCGCTTCAGACATTTACCTTTGCTCCCTATTTTATTTCCACAGTAGTGGTAGTAAGTATTATGACCCAGGTATTTTCTTACCGTTATGGAGTGGTAAATTCTTTTTTGAATCTGTTTGGTATGGAATCCATTGATTTTATGGGGACAAAATCCTTTTTCAGGCCGGCATATATTTTTTCAGGAATCTGGCAGAGCGCAGGCTTTAATTCTGTCCTTTATATCGCGGCTCTGTCCGCGGTGGATACCTCATTATATGAAGCGGCGGCCATGGACGGGGCAAACAGGTGGCAGAAGGTTATAAATATTGATTTGCCTTGTATTATGCCTACTATAATTATCACATTGATACTAAATACGGGAAATATCCTGAGCATCGGTTTTGAAAAAGTATTTCTGATGCAGAATCCTGTTAATTATGCCTCTTCTGAAATTATTTCCACTTATGTTTATAAAGTTGGTATTGAACAGGCACAATTCAGTTTTTCCACGGCGGTAGGCCTGTTCAATTCGGTGATTAACTGTATTGTATTGTTCCTGGTAAACAGTTTCGCTCGTAAAGTAAGTGAGACAAGCCTGTTTTAAGGAGGGGCAGATTAAATGCACAACAATAATATTATGAAAAAAAGTCCGGCGGACAGAATATTTCTTGCCATTGTATATCTGTTTCTTGGATTGTTTGTATTAGTGGTTCTGTACCCTCTTATCTATGTGGTCAGTTGTTCTTTTTCATCTCCCCAGGATTTGGTGGCGGGAAGAGTATTTCTGTGGCCTGTGAATCCGGGACTGCAGGGGTATAAAGCTGTTCTGGGAGATGAGCGGGTATGGAGCGGATATGGGAATACTATTGTATATACCGTACTGGGAACCTTAATTGGTACGGCAGTTACCTTTATCGGAGCCTTTGTATTGTCGCGGAAGGAATTCCCCATGAGAGGGCTGTTAACCACTGTTTTTGCCATCACCATGTTTTTCGGAGGAGGTACCATTCCGACATATTTGCTGCTGAAGCAGCTTCACATGCTGAATACTGTATGGTCAATTGTATTGCCGGGGGCATTTAATGTGTGGCTTGCTATCGTGGGACGTACTTTTATCCAATCCTCTATTCCGGAAGAATTGTTTGAAGCTACATGCCTTGATGGAGGTGATTATTTCCAGTATCTTACCAGAGTGGTGCTGCCCCTGGCTAAGCCGATTCTGGCCGTATTGGCTCTGAACTTTGCCCTGACCCACTGGAATTCCTATTACAGTGCACTGCTGTATTTGAATGAGAGTGTGAAGTTCCCTCTTCAGCTGGTTCTCAGAAATATCCTTTTGAATAACCAGGTGGATATAACGCAGATGAGTTCGGATGCCTTGGATATGATGAATAAGCAATATCTTTCAGAATTATTGAAATACTCCCTGATTATTATTTCCAGCGTTCCGTTAATGATTACATATCCGTTTTTACAGAAGTATTTTATAAAAGGGGCTATGGTAGGTTCTGTCAAAGGATAAATTTAAATTGAAAATCTTAAGCGTATGCTTGATTTTAATAAAAGATATAAGGAGGAAAAGGGTATGGTATTAAAAAAGATGATGTCGGTGTTACTGGCTTCCGTGATGGTGCTGTCATTGGCAGCCTGCGGAAACAGTAAATCAGAAGGAGGTGTTTCTTCTTCGGCAGAGAGTGGTTTGGCAGAGAACGGGACTGCAGAGGAAAAGGAATATGACGGAGAATTTGATGAGAATGGACTGTCAAAGCCCGGCCAGCTTCCGATCAGTAAGGAACCCATTACTATGAGTATTTTCGTAGGCCAGCAGCCGGGAGTGGTTGATATAACCAAGCATTCTATTTTTAAGGAATTGACCGAGAAGACCAATATTAACTTTGAATTTATTGTAGCACCTCAGGAAGGCGCACAGGATAAGCTGAATATGCTTCTGGCAAGCGGGGATTATCCGGATATTATTATCGGCGGTTTTTTTACCAATGCAGATCTTGTTAAATATGGTACAGGTGAAAATATTCTGATACCTTTAAACGATTTGATTGAAGAAAATTGCGTCAACCTGAAGGAGCGCTGGGAGGATGCACCGAAGATCAAGGAAATGATGACCACTCCCGACGGGAATATCTATGGAATTCCCAGTCTGGATTCCGGCGGGCTTGGACATGGTGCGGTGAATTATAAGGTCTGGATGAATAAGGAATGGCTGGAAAATGTAGGTATGGAAGCGCCGCAGACAACAGAAGAATTCCGGGCAGTCCTTGAAGCCTTCAAAGAACAGGATGCTAACGGAAACGGGGATCCCAATGATGAAATCCCGTTCTCAGGTGCGATTAATACATGGGCGGCAGAAGTATATCCATATCTTATTAATGCATTTGATTATTTTGACCCTTCCAACGGTTATCTGAAGCTGAAAGATGGTGTTATCAGCGGTACGGCGGGTACTGACGGGGTCAGAGAAGGCCTGAAATATATTGCCGGCCTGTATGCAGACGGACTTATCGATCCGGCGGCACTGACTCAGGATGAATCCCAGCTGTCAGCTTTGGGAACGAAGGAGGAGGTTATCTGCGGTACAGCAGCATGCGGACATATCGGCATGTTTGTTGATATCAATGATATACAGCGTTCGGCTGCTTATGATAATCTGCTTCCGCTGGAGGGGCCTGACGGATACAGAGGGATCCCCACACAGACAGAGCCTGTGGTTTCAGGCGCAGCTTTTGTAATTACAGATAAGTGCCAATATCCCGAAGCAGCTATAAAGCTGGCAGATTTATTCTGCGGTGAGGAATGGTCTCTGCGTACTCAGGTTGGTATCAAGGGACAGCAGTGGGACGATGCGGATGAAGGTACTTTCACAATGGATGGAACTACACCTGCCACACGGAAATATCTGGAAATGCGAACCCAGAATGCAACCGCAGCAGAGGATATCAAATGGCACTGGACACTGCGTCTGGTAGAACCGGACTGGAAAAATACATTCCAGGTAGTGGGAGATATCACGGATCCGGCCAACTACGAAGCGAGACTGATTCAGTGTACACAGAAGCTTGCACCTTATGCCGCAGATGCGGAATATATCCCGCCATTTTACATGGAAGTGGAAAAGGCTAATCAGGTTGCCAGTATGAAAACAGCTATTGATGATTATGTAAAGGCATCGTTCATAGAATTTATTACGGGCGCCAAAGATCCGGAAAAGGATTGGGATGCATATCTGGCAGGCCTGGATAAATTACAGTATAATGATTATATTGCTTTGAACCAGGAGGCGTATGATTCCACATATAAATAAAGGATGACTGTAATACTGTATAAGAACAGTCAATGAGCAGGGAGGCATCCGGCGCCGGGGAGGTATCGGATGCCGTTTCAATATAAAGGGGAGAGGACTATGACGTGGTCTGTAAAAGAAAGAAAAAAGGAATGTGAACCGGACTATTTATTCCAGATCTTTTCAGAAAAAGAATGGGAGGAATACCCGTTCGCAGGAGAAGAAAAGCTGCAGTGGTTTAGAGATGCCAGGCTGGGACTTTTTTTCCATGTGGGAATTTCTGCCGTGGGCGGCGTAGATATCGGCTGGCCCCGTCAAACGCATAAGCTGCCGGATCCGGGACAAGGAACGGTGCCGGATGAGGTATATGACAGCTGGGCCGGACAGATAAAGATGGAAAATTTCTATGCGGAGGAATGGATTGACCTGGCGATAAAAGGTGGTTTCCGTTATGTAGTCATTATTACAAAGCATCATGATGGTTTTCATATGTGGGATACCGCCTGGTCAGAATATAAAATAACCAATGCTCCCATGGGAAGGGATTATCTGAAGGAATTAATTGATGCCTGTCATGAGCGAAAAATGCCGGTAGGACTGTATTATTCCCAGAGAGACTGGCACCATGAGGATTATGAACCTGTGGATGCCGCTATTGCGGAACGCAGTGAGAACATACCCTTTTACGAGATAAAGGATGGGAAGGAATGGCGCTATGGAAAACGGCATCCCGATTATATCAGGTATCTTCATCGGACCGTGCTGGAGCTAATGAAAAAATACGGCAAAATTGATATCCTCTGGTGGGATGCCTGCTGGTTCGGAGGCATGTTTACAGAACCTATGTGGGAAACCCTGAAGCTGGAAAAAGAAGTGCGAAAGTGTCAGCCTCATATTTTGATTAACAACCGGGCTAGTGTACCCGGAGACTTTGATACTCCCGAATGCAGAGTGGGTTTTATGCAGAGGGATCGGGCATGGGAAACCTGCATGCCGATGGGCAGGGAATGGGCGTGGACAGGTAATGGACTGAAGCCATGGGAGGAAATCATGCATGAGTTCCTGTATTCGGTATGCGGGGATGGTAATTATCTCCTGAGTATCGGTGCCATGCCCGACGGAAAAATAGCACCTGAGGAAACGGAATACATAATCAGAACAGGAAAATGGATGAAGCAATACGGAGAATCGGTTTACGGCACAAGAAGCGGGCCGTGGAATCCTGGGAATTATGGTGGAAGTACTTTCCGTGGAAAAACGATCTATTTGCATCTTTTAAACAGACCTCTGCAGGAAAAACTGATATTGCCTTTTCCTATAGAAGGAGGTAAGGTGCAGGAGATTACCTGTATGTCAGGAAGTATGCCTGATATCATACTGGAAAAAGGAAAATTAGAACTGACCAATATCTGTATACCGGAAACCTGTGTGGATTTGATACTGCGTATTCAGATGGAGAACGAAATGGAACTGTCTCTGCAGGGAATTGATGTGGAACAGCCTTTGGACTGCTTCCGGAAAGAGCCGGCACTGTATGGCAGTGTCCTTGCCTTTTGCGGGGAAGAAAAGAAAGAATTTTTCTGTGACCTGGGGCAATTACATAAAGCTACCGGGATACAGGGGGAATTCAGAAGGGGAAAATTGGCTCTTGCACTTTCCGCAGATGGAATAAGCTGGGAAACATGTAATACGGGAGAGTGGGGCATAGGAAAGCCGCAGCTTATACTTAAGAGCTATGAAGCCGGAATGGAGAGTGTGGGGAAAACCGCACGCTTTATACGGATAAAGGCGGAAAATGAAATGAAGAATATTGAGGTCTTCGGGTTTTAGGGGGAAAGGAAAATGGTATTGAGGGAATTTGTAAATCCACCTGAAAAATATGGGGAAGTTTCTTTTTTCTGGTGGCATGGTGACAAAATTGAAAAAGAGAAGCTGCACTGGATACTGGAACAGCTTAAGGATAAGGGGATTGCAGGAATCCAGCTGAATTACTGTCATTCTGATAAAGGCGGGCTTCAATACGGGCTTACTATGGATTCGGATCCGCGTCCCTTTACTTCAGAATGGTGGGAACTGCTCGGCTGGCTGCTGGAGGAATGCCGGAAGGATCATATGGCTTTCAGTCTCAGCGACTATACCCTGGGAGCACCCGGACAGGGGAGCTATATGGATAGGGTACTGGCCGGACATCCGGAGTTCGGGGGTCAAAAGCTGGAATGGCGGAATGGCCGTGTGGAGATTGTGAAAGTGCCGTATTCTGCAAATCCTATGGCGAAGGGGATTGGAGAAGCTGTAGCGGATGAATTTTATGGAGCATTTGAACGCCATTTCCCCGGAGAATGCGGGAAACATATTAACTTTTTCTTTTCTGATGAGCTGAATTTTAATATACGGGGAAATCTTTGGTGCGAGGATTTTCGGGAAGAGTTTCGGAAGAGGAAGGGGTATGATATTACGGAAAAATGGGAGGCTATTTTTCAGGATATCGGGCCGGAAACCCCTAAGATCAGGCTGGATTATTACGATGTGATAGTTGCCTTAAGCGAGGAAGCTTATTTTAAACCGGTATATGAATGGCATGAAAGCCGGGGAATGACTTTTGGCTGTGATCACGGGGGAAGAGGACAGGACGTTACGGAATTCGGTGATTATTTCAGGACAATGAAATGGAACCAGGGACCGGGCAATGATCAGCCCAGGCTGGTCTCCAATATTATCAAGAGTAAGGTCTCGGCATCCATAGCCCATTTGTACCACAGACCCCGGGTGTGGCTGGAGGGTTTTTATTCCAGCGGCTGGCAGACTTCCTGCGCGGATGTGGCAGATGCGGTATTCCGTAATTTCGGCCTGGGACATAACCTTTTGTCCCTTCATGGCTTGTATTATTCTACCCATGGAAGTATGTGGGAATGGGCGCCTCCCTGCAACCATTATCATATGCCTTATTGGAATGAAATGGGGACACTGCTGGAATGTACAAAACGTCTCAGCTATTTTCTGGCTCAGGGTGTACATAGATGTGATGCTGCCATTATTTATCCTGTGGCGGCTATGGAGGCAGATGAGGAACAGGGGAAAGCTTCGGTTGCCATGGCTTTTGACATGGGGCGCTGTCTGTACCAAAATGGAATTGATTTTGATTTTATCGATTTCGAGAGTGTACAACGGGCGGAGGTACGGAATAACAGGCTGTGTGTGTCGGGGGAAGAGTACCGGTATCTCATCCTTCCGAATATGAAAAATGTACGGTTTGGCATGTTTCAGGCTCTTGTATGCTTCGCAGAAGCAGGAGGCACGGTGCTTGTTCTGGGAGATCTGCCTGAAGGCAGCGACAGGATGGGACGGCAGGATCCTCTTCTGGATGAGCTTTGCGGTGTATTGAAAGAAAAAGGAAAAATATTTACAGGTGCAGAAGCAGCAGAAGCTTATATCTGTCAGCAGGGAGATTTGGAGCTGGAAACAGGAATAAAAGAAGTATTTTATCAGCACAGGGTAATAGACGGACGGGACTGTTACTATCTCTATGGGGTGGAAAAAGGGAAAGAATGCCGATTCCGGGCATCGGGCATACCGGTATTGCTGAATCCATGGTCGGGAAAAAGAATGCGGATTGCAGATTTTGATACGGATGGATGTACGACAAGGCTACGTTTTCCCTTTACGAAAAAAGAGCCGGTACTCCTTGTATTTGAAGAGGATTGCCCGGAGACAGAGGTACTGCCTGTATTTGATAAAACTCCGGAGACAAGATTGGATCTGCAGGGAAACTGGGAATGCGAAATCATACCAACTATGGACAACCAATATGGAGATTACCGGCTGCCAGCCGAAGAGGCTTTTATCGGTCCGGAGGCCAGGGAAGCATTATACTGCGTTACAGAAGAAGACATGACGGAAAATAAAGCTGCCGGAAGATGGCGCTCGGAATGGCTTTCTTATGGAGAATACTTCTGGATCTGTCAGGGACATGAGGCGCAGGAAAAAGAATTTGCCAGGATGGAGAATCCGGTAAAAGGTTTCGAGCCGGCGGTTGTATCCATGAAATACGGGGTAAAAGGGGACGCCGGGTACCAGGGCAGCTATCACGGCCTGAAGGGAAAACTGTCGGATGAATTTATTACTCTTGGGAAAAAGCGGCTGACCTTTGCCGGTTCATCCAGCGTTTATGAGGGGGAAGGCTGTTATTATGTCTTTTTCATCTTTTATGGGGAAAAGGAGATGACAGTACATATGGAAACAGGAGAACTGAAGCCATGTTCCGTATGGGTGAACCATGTAAAAGTGACGGAGGAGGAAGTGCTTCTGCAGGAAGGAAGCAACTATGTGCTGTTAAAATATGACAGAAGCGGACGCACCTTCTTTACCCTGCTGAAAAAGAATGGATTTGTACAGGAACGGCCCTTAGTGACCAAATGGTATCAAAACAGCGATATCATTCCTTTCGATCCGCATCCGGATTATGCAGGAAAACTTTGCTGGTACCGCTTTACGGCTCCTCCCGGGATGAAAGGAGTCCGCCTTTCCACTGTAGGGGATACCCATGTATATATCGATAAAGAGGAACTGAAAGCAGAGAACGGCGTTTACTTTTGCAGGGAGCCATATCCCGGATCAGCAGAGGTACTGGTAAGCATTCGTCAGGAAAGGGGATGTTATGGCTGTAATGCGTTCCTGGAGCCCGTAAGCTTTGTGTTGGGAAAAGGGATTCTGCAGCTGCCTCTGGAACGGGAAAAAGAGGGACTCCGTTTTTATTCCGGAGGGATCCGGCTGTGCAAAGATGTGGATATAATAAAAAAGGAACATATGAAGCTTTGCACCGGCAGCCTGGGAAGTGCAGTCGCCGTTTATATAAACGGAAAAAAGGCACTCAGTCTGGTTGCAGATCCCTATGAAGGAGACATAACAGATTTTCTCCAGGATGGAAGAAACAGAATAGAGCTGGTCTGCTATAATACTCTTTATAATCATATGCTCACAATTCCTACGAATTATAATTATGAAAAAAGCCCGGACTGGAGATTGGATATCTGAGAAACTGCCGGCTGTACAGAGTGGAAAACCCGGCAGACTCCGCGGCAGGACATCAAATATCGGTAGGGCTGGCATAAGGAAAAATTAGCAATCCACTGGTGTGTCCGTCATAATTGTGCTATTATTATATATAACGTCAACTATTTAGCTGGCAGGGGAAAGCCTTTCTCCTGCCAGCTGATTATTATGCGGGCAGACACAGGAGACCCGCAGTATGCCCTAAAAGTAATGAGGAAAGAGGAGAAGAGTGATATGGAAGCAATGACACAGGATGAGGCGCGCAGGCAGGCGCATTATGAAAAAATGACACAGACACCGGTTCCTAAGCTGGTAACCACGCTGGCAATTCCCACGATCATAAGCATGATGGTATCTGCCATTTACAATATGGCGGATACCTTTTTCGTGTCCCAGCTGGGAACGAGCGCGGTGGGGGCGGTAGGAATCGTATTTTCCCTGATGGCAATTATCCAGGCCGTCGGCTTTACACTGGGTATGGGTTCAGGAACCATCGTATCCCTGCATCTGGGGGCAAAGGAAGACGATAAAGCGACCTGCGCGGCCAGTACGGGATTCTTTACTGCTATCGTGATGGGGCTTTTGCTCACCATCTTCGGATCCATTTTTGTAGTACCGCTGATGCGGCTTCTGGGCGCCACGGAAACCATACTTCCCTATGCGAGGGATTACGGGCAGTATATCCTTCTGGCAGCTCCGATCATGTGCGCATCCTTTGTAATGAATAATATTTTCCGCTGTGAAGGAAAATCCGTGCTGGGAATGCTGGGAATCGGCACCGGCGGAATCCTGAACATCATCCTGGATCCCATTTTTATTTTCGGCCTGGGACTGGGAACGGCAGGAGCGGCTATCGCAACAGCATTAAGCCAGACGGTCAGCTTTATCATTCTGCTGATATTGTTCCTGAAAGGAAAGAGTGACGTACGCTTACGGATTACCAAGGTTTCCAAAAAACTGAAAACTTACATTGATATTATCACGACAGGTATGCCCACCCTCTGCAGGCAGGGGCTTGCCAGCCTCGCTTCGGTGGCTTTGAATGTAAATGCCGCTATTTACGGGGATGCGGCAGTGGCGGCCATGAGTATTGTAGGAAGGCTCATGTTCTTTATGTTTTCTGCCATGCTGGGCTTCGGTCAGGGCTTCCAGCCGGTAGCGGGCTTTAACTACGGCGCGAAAAAATATGGAAGGGTGCACGAGGCTACCCGTTTTACAATCCTGGTAGGTACGGTGGTGATGGCGGTATTCAGCCTTGTGATTTTTATTTTTTCTCCTCAGATATTGATGGCTTTCCGCAAGGATGATGCTGTTGTTATTGAACTTGGCAGTTTTGCCCTGCGGGCGCAGTGTCTGGTCATGCCGTTCTGCGGAGTCACGACAACAGCCAATATGGCGCTGCAAAGCACCGGACAGTCAGGCAGGGCCACTTTCCTTGCATTGTGCAGGCAGGGCGTGTTTTTCCTTCCGCTGATTCTGATCCTGCCGCGCTTCTGCGGTGTTCTCGGAGTTCAGCTGGCACAGCCGCTGGCGGACGCGTGCACCATGGCGGCATCCATACCGTTCCTGGTGGCATTCATGCGCAGGCTGAAGGTGATGAATGTACAGGAGGGTGAAAACCTCTGTAAAGAATGAGGTATCTTTGCGGAAAATACATAGTAACAGCAGGAAGGAGTATTTTATGCTGCAGGCCATTCAGGACAGAAGAAGTATACGGAAATATAAACAGGATGAAGTTCCTGTTTCTGCTATAGAGGAAGTTCTGCGGGCGGGGATGCTGGCACCGTCCTCCAAAAACCGTCAGCCCTGGAGGTTTATTGTGGCAGCGGGCAGGGAGAAGGAAAGCTTTCTTGATGCCATGCGTTCCGGTCTGGAGCGGGAAAAGACGCAGCCGCTGCTGCCGGAGAGCGCCTGTTATCTTGGCGGCGCGGAAAATACCCTTCGGATCATGGAGCAGGCGCCGGTGCTTATTTTGATTCTCAATACCCTGGGAGTTGATCTTCATGCCGCTGCAGGGCCGGAAGAGCGCATTTTTGAGATATGCAATGCGCAGTCCATAGGGGCGGCTGTTCAGAATATGACGCTCGCGGCGACGGAACTCGGCCTGGGAAGCCTGTGGATATGTGATACTTATTTTGCCTATCAGGAATTATGTTCCTGGGCGGGCGGAGAACTGGCCGCGGTAATGGCGCTGGGGTATCCAGATGAGGAACCGGGCCCCAGACCCCGGAAGAGGCTGGAAGAGGCTGCAGAGTGGAGGATATAGATATAGAAGTTTTTTATAAGGAAATAGGGAATGAGGCCTGCTCACGATACATGAGCGGGCCTTTCTTTTTAGAGACAGCATATATTTCAGATCCGAATGAATCCTTTCTAACCTAACTATGAGGCCGGTTCCGGAAACCATGTTATGGCAATGAGATAACCTGTTGCCCCTGAAAGTTAACCTCTTGCTTCTTTTCTATTTACGATTTCACGGATTTCTGTATAATGATAACTATCAGCAGGGCAGTTAAACATCTGGGTAAATGAAAGGTAAAATTATGAGGGTGAGAATTGAAATTGAACCGGAACTTCCGGAAGATGAAGTCATTATCCGGTGCAGGAAGGTGGAGGAACATATCCTGAAGCTTCAGCAGATGGCTGTGGATTCCGGGCCGGGAGACAGCTGCATCGCTCTGCAGAGCGGAGATACCAAATATTATGTCCCACTGGCGCAGCTCCTGTTTTTTGAAACGGAGGGGAAGCTGGTCCAGGCCCATACGGCAGATAGGCTGTATCTGACGGATCGTAAGCTTTATGAACTGGAAGAAAGCCTTCCCGGCAGTTTCATGCGGATATCAAAATCCACGATTGTAAATCTGGATCACATTTATTCCATAACAAGAAACCTGACCGCTTCCAGCATTGTTGAATTTTATGGAACGGCCAAAAAAGTCTATGTTTCCCGAAATTATTATAAAGCCCTGACCGAAAGGCTGGGAGAGAAGAGGAGAAAAATATAATGAAGAAGAAAAATGTTTTTTGGGGCCTGTTATTCATACTTGGGGCGCTTGCGGTTCTTGTAAGCAAGCTGGGTGTTTTTGAAGGTGTGGGCTTTTGGTCGGTCCTGTTTTCCATCGGCCTGATAGGGATCCTGATTAATGGAATTATTCACAGAAGCTGGGGTACGATTCTTTTTTCAACGGCATTTCTTGCTATTGTCAACAGCAGGCTTCTTGGAATTGAAAAGCTGGTTCCCTGGCCGGTGCTGGGCGCGGCGCTTCTGGGAACAATCGGTCTGAATATGCTGTTCCCCTCCAGACACCATCATGGCCATTATGTGTATAATGGGGGAATCGGCGGAGAAGTGGGGGAAGTGGAATATCATGAGGAAGTGAGCAATGATGGATCGGAGCAGGTAAACTGTGGAGTGAGTTTTCATTCTTCCGTCAAATATATCCAGTGTACACAGCTGAAAAGTCTCAATCTGGACAGTTCCTTCGGCGGTTTGACAGTGTATTTGAATAATGCGGTACTTAAAGGTCATGAAGCCTTTGTGAATGTGGATGTTTCCTTCGGAAACATGGAGCTTTATATCCCTGCGGGCTGGCGTGTGATCTGCAATGTTTCCTCTTCCTTCGGGAGCGTGCAGGAGCATGGACGCTGCAGAGGGGAGGAAGCGGATATGCTTACCATCAATGGCGAGGTTTCCTTTGGAACCCTGGATATATACTATATTTAATGAGTGAATAACAGAAAAATGCACCGGGAGCGATAAGAGGTTTATCGTTTCCCGGTACTTTTTGTACCGTATGCAGCCGAATAGAAAAATATCGGCGGAGAATAAATGAATGGAGGCAGCACATGATTGAAAAACTGGCATTTTCACTTGGAAGAAATGACGAGCTCCCCAATATCGAGCTGGCACAGCAGCTATGTAAGGAAAACAATGCAGAAGGCATAAAAGAAATTGTTGAAGGCCTGAAAAACAAGGATAAGCGGATTGCGAATGATTGTATTAAGGTTTTATATGAAATCGGAGATAAAAATCCTGCTTTGATTGCCGAATATGCAGATGTGTTTATAAATCTTTTAAACTCACGCAGCAACAGACTGGTCTGGGGGAGTATGACTGCTTTAGCTTCAATAGCGGAACTGGTTCCGGAGGCTATACATGAGAGGATAGCCTTACTGCTGCAGGCTTTTGAGAATGGCAGCGTTATTACAGTGGACAACTGTGTTTCCGTCCTGGCAGGGCTTTGTAAAGCAAATGAAAAATATAAGGAAGAGCTGTTTCCTGTATTATTAGAACACCTTAAGACATGCAGGCCAAAGGAAACAGCTCAGCATGCCGAACGTATCGCAGTCTGCGTAGATAAAGATAACAGAGATAGTTTTATAGAGGTGATTGATAAAAGGATGGAATATTTGCCCAAATCTCAAATTAATCGTCTGCAGAAACTGAAAAAAGCGTTAGGTAATCTCGGATAAGTAATCTAAAGTAAATGCTCTCAAGCAGGAAAATTGGCTTGATAAAGTACGGAAAACCTCATATGATAAACAGGACAGTAATTATGCGTTTGGAAAAAGGGGTAAGATAATGTACGATTTTATTATTATAGGGGCAGGGCCTGCGGGCTGTACGGCTGCCGCGCAGTTAGCGGAAAGGGGTTTGAAGGTACTGCTTGTGGAAAAATGCAGGCTGCCCAGATATAAATCCTGCTCAGGCGTCCTGATAAAAAAATCCATGGATTTGGTAAGGCTTTATTTTGGGGAGGAAACCCCTCTGCATACCATGTGTACACCCACAGATAACAGAGGGATGATATTTACCAACGATAAAGGAAAAGAATACCGTTTCGAGCAGGAAGGGCTGAATGTCTGGCGCAGCGGTTTTGATAACTGGCTTGCCGGCAAAGCCGTGGAAAGAGGGGCGCAGCTGAGAGACTGTACGACGGCTGTATTCTGTGAAGACAGGGGAGAATTTGTGTCTGTTACCCTGCATGGGGATAAAACGTATACGGAAAAAGCGAGGTATGTCCTGGACTGCGAGGGCGTAGTGGGAGCATTGAAAAGAAAGATAATGGGCAGAACAGACGGTTATATAACGACCTTTCAGACCTTTAACCGGGGAAGCATCGAACTTGACAGCCATTATTTCTATGCTTATCTTCAGCCTGAATTATCCCAATACGACGCCTGGTTTAACGTGAAGGATGAGCTTCTCGTACTTGGGGTATCGGTAAAGGAACCGGAAAAAACGGAGTACTATTATGAGAAATTCCTATCCTATATGAAAAAGGAACACCATTTGTACATAGAGGAACAGACCAAAGCGGAAAAGTGGCTTATGCCCCATATCCGTCCCGGCTGTGCGGTTGATTACGGCAGAGGCCGGATTTTATTTGCTGGTGAAATCGCAGGCTTTCTCAATCCCATGGGGGAAGGCATCTCCGCAGGAATGGAAAGCGGATACCAGGCAGCGGAAGCGGCGGCAATGTATTTTGAATATCCGGAAAAAGTGCTTGAAGCCTACCGTGACGGAACGGCATCCCTGCAGTCCTACATGCGGCGGCAATGGAGCTTTGTCGGCGGGATTGCAGAAACATTCAGGGAAATGGAATAACAGGAAAGGATGATAAAGCCATGTTTCATTTATTTAGTAAAAAGAAAAAGACAGGGGAACCCTTTCTCTTTCGCATCGAAGATACCTTCGCCATGAAGAACGGAGACTGTGTACTGGCGGGAGAAGTGACGAAGGGAAGCATTCATGCGGAGGACGAGGTGCAGTATCTGGATGCGAAAGGCAATGAAATCCGTAAGGTACGGATCGGAGGTATTGAATATGGACGGGAAGGCCTCAGGGAAACTGCCGCGCTGAATCCCGGGGGAACATATGGTTCTCATTATGGTATACTGATAAAAGGCCATTCTAAAGAAGAATTTGAGATCGATGGATCGCTTCGTGCATAGCTTAAGAGAAAACAGGAGAATCAGCATATGAGTACAGCAGAATACCATAAACTCGTCCGGGACAAAATACCGGAAATGATTCGGGAGCAGGGAGAAACACCGGTATTCCGGATATTGGAACAGGAGGAATACCTGAAAGAACTGGATAGGAAACTAGACGAAGAAATCCGGGAATATCAGGAAGATAAATCTCTGGAAGAGCTTGCCGATGTTTTTGAGGTCATGCTGGCTATTTGTAAGGCCAGAGGCTATTCCGAACAGGAATTAAGGGATGTGTATGAAAAAAAGCACGCGAAACGCGGAGGTTTTGAAGAAAGGATATATCTGATTTCCAAGGAATAACAAAAACAGAAGAGAAACGGGAGATAATATGACAATTACAGAAGCAGACAGCAATACGCTGAAGGTTACGAGCAATGCATTTAAAGACGGACAGTATATGCCGGTAGATTATACCGGTTTTGGCAAAGACATGTCACCGGATTTCCGGCTTCACAAGCTCAGTAAAAAGGCTGTTTCCATAGCCATTATTATGGATGATTTGGATATTCCTTTCCTTCCGGCCTATAATCACTGGCTGATCTGGAATATCCCTGCAATGCAGGAGATACCGGAAAAGATTCCTCACGGACCGGAAATCCCCGGACTGGGAAATGCCAGACAGGGGATTGCTTATGGCAAAAACAAATACCGCGGGCCGAAACAGCCGGTTTTTATCAGAAATATGCACCGGTACGTATTCCGTATTTATGTGCTGGACTGTTTTCTGGATCTGACAGCCGCATCAGTGAAAAAGGATCTTACTGAAGCCATGGAAGGGCATGTGCTTCAGCAGGGAAGCATTATGGGAAAATACAAACGGAAATGAGAATACAGAGTGTGGGGAAAAACGGAGAAATGCTGAGAGGTACGAAATGCCGAAGTACACATTTGAAGAAATAAAAGCATTGTTATTGAAATGTATAAATGAACATAAATGGGAAGCGGAACTGACTCTGACCTTTTCGGATAAGCCGGATGAATATATGATTATTATTTATGAAGATCATTGTTCCTTTCAGCGATGTGGTATTGCAGAAAAGCAAAGCGGTGAATATAACTGCGCTACATTAGACAAATTATATAGTGCAGAACAAATGGACGGTATTATATTAGAAAAAGACTGGAATAAGATAATAGATTTTAACTGTTGTGATTTTGATATATTAGGACTCTGGTAACATATCATTTCCTGTATAACGGTAAGCGGAACAGAGCGCTTATCGGAATTTTGGGGGACTGTATATATGAACCATATTGAGGTAAAGTACATAAAAACATGCTATGACTATTATGAATACTATTGGGTGATTGATGGCGAACCCATAACCGTGTATTTGGACCGCAATAACAAAGGTTCTCTCTCTGCTTTTGGTTCGCTGCTGGGATTGCTTCCCGCATGGAGCGGAGAACTGATATGGCAGTGGGAAAATGATTTTATATGGGAAATGGCTGACAGCCGTGAAGAACTGAATGTACCTGTTCTTGTATGTGAGGATGACTGCGATTTGTCCTGTATTGTCATAGTGGCGCATATCCGTAAGGAGAAAAATGCGGTGTACTGGGATCGGATTGGAGTGTTGGATAAATCCAATATCAATGCACAAGATTATGGGCAAAGCGGGATCCTTTGTCTTGAGGCTTATACGGATGAGGATTGGGAAAAGTATGGCGACAACATAGCATTAGAGGAATATGGAAGTTCGGAATATTGGAAATGGGTAGCGAAAACAGTTATGAGGAACATATACGAAGATTACGGAATTATTTAAAGCCATATATGCAGAACGGGCAGAATGTGGAATGGATTTGGGACACTGGCTGGCAATTCGAAAGAGAAGAATATGAAATAATGGCAGAACAGTATAGGGAAATAGCAATGAACCGGAAATGATAGAAGATACTTCAGGAGAAAAAGATATGGGAGACACTAAAATAGTTTACGACGAAAAATTTGGGATTACTACTTTTAAAAGAGAAATTTGCGCACAATTGGGAGAAGCCTTTTGGAATGAGCTCGTTGAAAATATTGAGTTACCTGACATAGATTCAGAATGTAAGTGCCAATGCCATAATATGTATCAGTTTATGAAGCGGCTTGAAGAAATGACAGATGAAGAAACCTTAAAGAAAATATTATATAAAGTCAGGCATGGATTACATCCGTCTCAATGTGAGTGGGCTCATAAGGAATTTATGGAAGCAGGCAATTTAGATGATTTTCTGAAAAAGCATTTGAGTGATGAACTGAATGGCTTTATTGAATTGAACAAAGAAAAAAAGGATTTTTACGGACAGGAGATCACGGATGAGGTATTAACGTTTATAAAAGAAAATCCGAAAATGTTAGCGCCTGAGAGAAAGGGAAATAAACTGTATTGCATGGCATTCCCCTGCAATATGAAAGAGTATTTAAATGTCACCGATGAAAAAATGAAGCGATATCATGCCTGTCACTGTCCTTTTGCAAAGGAATCTATTTTATCAGAAAATGTGGTGTCATCTGCCTTATGCAATTGCAGCCTGGGCCACGTGATGAACTTTGCAGAAGCATTTATGGACAGAGAGCTTAGAGGGAAAGTGGTTCATTCCGTTTTGAATGGAGATTTGATTTGTGAATATGAGATTGAAATACCGGATGATATCATGCAAAAGTATGTAACCTCAGAGGAGTAGGAAAAAGATGCTTCAAGCTATTGCCACAAATTATTATAATTATTATAAGTCATTTGTGCAATCAGGTATCATTAAACTTCATGAAGGTGCTGTTAGTTGGATCATCCCTTGTAAAGGAGAAAAAGGACCGGCTATCGCATTTCGGATCCGTCTGAATGAAGAAAATGCCGAAACGGAACTGAAGACTTTAATTCAAGGTATCCGAAAGGGAGAAGTACCACGATTATGGATTTTGACACCAGATGCATCGCCAGATAATATTATTGAGTTGATGGAAAAGAATGGATTTAAAAATTTATCGGATAATTCTTCTGAACCAGAGCCTGCAATGGCATTACATAATCAGGATTTTATTCCGTACAGAGAAGACAGCAACTGGATTACTTGTCAGAAGATAAGTACAAAGGAAGATTTTATTTCATGGATTGATGTAGTAAATACTGCATTACATGGGTGGAATATGATTGATGCAGAGCACTATTTTTCATGGGTGAAAAGTGATAATATCAAAATCTATTCAGCCAAAATAAATGGAATTACTGTTTCAACATGTGCGACAATCCAAAATGGAAACACAGCTTCATTAGAATTCGTGTCGACTCTTGAACAATATCGCAGGAGGAAAGCTGCTGCTTTATTATGCTCTTGTGCAATCAATGACCTTTTGAAAAATGGCGTAGAGATAGTGACACTAAGCGCGTGTGGAGAATCGGTATATTTATATGAGGGGCTTGGGTTTAAGAAATATTTCAATAATATTATTATGAAATACGATTGTTAAAATTATTCTGGTCAGTTAACCTTTTCTGTATGGCTTTTTGATGAGAAAAGGTATAACTTTCAGATACACAGGTAAATTGTATTTTTCCTGATGGAGGTATAAATGATGACAATCACACTGGAAAAAGCGGATATAAGTGATGCCCGGGAAATTTATGATCTGCAGATAGAATCATTTAAGGCATTGCTGAATAAATATCAGGATTTTGATTATAGCCCTGGAGCGGAAAAACCGGAGCGCACGGTACAGAGACTGATGGAGCCAATTACGGATTTTTATTTTATTTCTTTGGATGGAAAGCATATTGGCGCATTAAGAGTATGTGATTTTGACAGCCTGTGCAAGCTGAAGCAGATTTTCATTCTGCCGCAATACCAGGGGCACGGCTATGCGCAAAAGGCGATGATAATGGCAGAGACACGGTATCCTGCTGCTGTTAGATGGGAACTTGACACCATACTGCAGGAAGAAAAGCTATGCTATTTATACGAAAAAATGGGTTATGAAAAGACCGGTCAGATCATACGTATTAAGGACGGAATGGATATTGTGTTTTATGCCAAAGGAGAATATTCTGAAGGCGGCTGATAAAGCCGCCTTCATTGCGGTATAAAGGTTAGTGTGTTAATATAAAACCAGACATGCGATGAAGGAAAATGTCCATTCTGAAAAAAACATATACGAAAATAGGACAACGGCAGAGGAGATGTGTGTACTGTAAACAGAAGGACTGTCAGAAAGGATAAGGACAAAAAATGAGTGAAAAAACGGAAGGCTTCGATGCCATTGCCGATGTTATGAAAAAGCAGTATCCGGATCAAAAGGCTCTCTATTACGGTACCTTGCTGCCCTTTAGGCTGGGAGGAAACGATCCCCTGGACGGTGTGGAAATCTGGAAGAGTGAAAAAGGCATGCCACACTGGCATTATGTAACTTATGGTTTTACGGAACTGTACGATAAAGAAAGTGATGATCCGCAGGTCAGCGGCTATGGTTTTGAACTGACCTTCCGGCTGAAACGAGGAAATGAGGAAGAGCCTCCGGTATGGCCGGTGAACCTCCTCCAAAATCTTGCCCGTTATGTCTTTTCATCCGGTAATGTGTTCGGATCAGGACATCATCTGGACTGCAACGGGCCGGTAGCACTGGAGGAGGATACCCTGCTGACGGCACTGGCTTTTCGTGTGGATCCGGAACTGGGAGAAATGGATACTCCTAACGGACATATGGTATTTCTACAGGCTGCGGCAATCACCAGGGACGAACTGGATGCCATGGTATGCTGGAATGTGGATAAGGCCCTGAAGGAGATGGAAAAATACATCCCTCTCTGTATTACAGTCCTCGACCGGCCGTCCCTGATGGAAAATCCGGCCTTTCATAAGGCATGGGAAACAGGCGTGGAGGCAGATGGATCTTCCACCGGCTTTCTTTATGTGGAAAAGGGAGAGGTAAGGCTGGAGGATGGCCGGGGAACTTTGATTTTAGGGGCGATATGCACCAAGAACCTGCCGCTCATGCTCCGCGCCCGCATAGGAAAAGGCCGTGAATTGTTTATCCAAAGCCGGGATGCCGCTTTTTCTTTCCGTCCGGGCTCACAGTCCGGAATTGAAAGGGACGGAGAATTGTATCAGCTTACGCTGACAGAACAGGCATTGTCAGAACTGTGTGCCCTCCTTCAGCCCCATGCCGGCAGCTGGCAGCTTACATCCATGCCCCTGACACTGCGCCTGGAGCCTACGGAAATTTTGGATTCTGAGGGGAAGGTAACGGAAGTGATCTGCTAAAAAGAGGAGTTAACTATGGACTTAAAATATATAGACATTGGCATAAATTTAATGGGAAAACAGTTCACCTCCGACAGGGATAAGATTGTTGAGGAGTCCCTGGAAAAAGGCGTAGGACTTATCATAACGGGAACCGATATGCGGTCAAATAAGGATGCGGCTTCCTATCTGAAGGCAAAGCACCCGGAAAATGTCTGGTGCACCTGCGGACTCCATCCTCATAAAGCGGACAGATGGAATCCCGATTATAAACGGGATTTCACGGAATTTATCCGGAAAAATAAAGAGAATATCGTTGCCCTGGGTGAGGCAGGCCTTGATTACGACCGTATGTTTTCCACGAAAGAAAATCAGCAAAAATGCTTTTCCGATATACTGGAACTGGCGGAAGAAATGGACTTACCCCTGTTTCTGCATGAAAGAGATGCAGGACGGGATTTCATAAAATTAATGAAGGAACATCCTTCGGTATGCAGCCGAAGCGTTGTTCACTGTTTTACAGGATCGAAGGATATGGCCCGGCAGTACCTGCAGCTGGGGTGCTATATCGGTATAACAGGCTGGATCTGTGATGACCGCAGGAACCATGATGCGGTGGAAGCAGTGAAACTGATTCCGATGGAACGACTGATGATAGAAACCGACGCCCCTTATCTGACGCCAAGAAATATAAAAGGATTATCGAGCAGGAATGTCCCGTGGAATATAGCTTATGTGGCTCAAAAGATTGCAGAGATAAAGAAAACTGATACGGAAGAAGTCCGGCGTATCACGCTGCAAAACACTAAAAAATTCTTCGGCCTTTAAGACGGTGGATATGAGGAGGCCAGGAAAGCGGAGTTTACCGCACGGTATTATCATGGAGACATGAGGCATTACCTGTATTCCATTAGCCGGTCAAATCCATAAATGGTAATGTGCGGATATGGAGATAAAAAATAACCGGCGGTTAAGAATTTACGTCTGTCGGTTAACGGCGCCTCCATTGTGTAACATTGTACGCACAGCTATACTTTTGTTATCAGAACAGATAATAAAAGAAAGGGAGTCTGTATTATGGATATGGATTTAGGAACACGCATTTCCGAACTGCGCAGGGAAAAGGGAATGACACAGGAACAGCTGGCAAAATTAGTGGGGATATCCGCACCGGCGGTGAGTAAATGGGAAACAGGTTCTTCCTGTCCGGATATTGCACTGCTGTGTCCCCTTGCAAGGGCTTTGGACACCAATGTGGATACGCTGCTCCAATTTGAGGAAGAACTGTCTCAGGAAAGACTGGATGAATATCTCAATGAGATTTTGGAGAAAGCCCGGACAGGGAACCGGGAAGAAGCGGAGGCAATGCTGCAGAAACAGCTTCATACGTACCCCTCCAGCAGCGCCCTTAAATACAACGCCACTACGGTACTTAATTTCTTTCTCATGATTTTTCCCATGGAAAGTCCTGAAAAGAAAAAAGCTTGGCAGATGCAGAAGAAACAGCTGTTTGAAGAGGTACGTATATCCGGGAATCCCCAATATTGGCAGGGCGCTGTGTCGGGCCTGGCGGCAGCCGCCATACAGGAGGAGGATTTTGAAGAAGCGGAGCTTCTGCTGAAGGAATTGCCTGAAAACAGCACGGAAAGCACCTTGCTTTGGATGCAGCTGTACCTGAAGAAAAAAGAACCTGAGAAGGCCCTGGAGGTAACCCAGCACCGTTTGTACGTGCTCGTGCGTCAGATGCTGATGTGCCTGACAACTCTGATGAACGGCGGAATGATAACCGATAATGAAAAAGTGCTGGAAATATGCGGGGTGTATCATAGGCTGGAAGAAATATTCGGCGTTGGAGGCGGAGTGAGCGAGGGCTTTTTTGTAGAGGCCTACAGGAGAATGGACAGGCCGGAGGATGCGCTGAAAAGCCTGATTAAAATGGTGGAGGCTTCCATCAGCCCTATGCAGGAACCAAACCCTCTTCTTTTTTCTCCTACGATTCACATAGAAGAGGGACAGTCGGTCACTACCCTGGAAATGAAACAGATGCTCTTGAATAGTATTTTAACCGATGATTTTTTTGCTGGCTTTCTGGAGAGGGAAGAGCTTCAGGAGGCAATAGAAAAATTAAAACAGGATATCCGGAAGGAGTCTGCCGGAGCAAAAGAATGAGGCTCAGAGGAGGAAAATGGATAAAAAAGGGATGGCGCCCTTATGGCTTATGTATCCCCATATACCTAATGGAAGCATCGGATGGAGAATGGGTTACGGAGAAAGCTATGGGGATGAATTTTACAGATGGTTCCATACCTTAAGCAGGGAGGAAAAAGAGGAATATAACAGAAAATTTCCGGAGCCTGTCTGCTGGAGTCTTTCAGAGTATAACCTTATGCGTTATCATACTTTCTGGACGTATCAATGGAACAGGGATACTTGCTGCCATTATTCCATGGAAAAGCTTCAGGAAGAAAGAGCGGCAGGAAAAGAACGGGAAATTATTTTCTTCTGGGGACATCAGCCCGGAAAAGAGGGAAAAACCGGAAAAGAATGCCTGAGCCAGTGGTATCAGGCAGAGTTCCATGTGGGGCATGTGGCCTATTGCTGCATGGAACAATATCTGATGGCCGGAAAGGCCAGGTTATTCGAAGATTCGGAAACAGAAAAGAAGATTATGCAGTCTGCCGATCCCTCTGAAATAAAACAGCTGGGGCGCATGGTGAAGGGCTTTGATGAAGACGTCTGGGAACGGTTCAGAGTCCCCATTGCATTGACCGGAAATTATTATAAATTTTCCCAGCTGAAGGAGCTGCGCTCCTATCTTCTTGGCACCGGAGACAGTCTGCTGGCGGAGGCCAGCCCTTATGATGACATATGGGGAATCGGACTGGATCAGTCGAATGCCGCCGGAGTGGATGTGACCGGCTGGAGAGGACAGAATCTGCTGGGATTCGCGCTGATGGAAGTCAGGGAAGAAATCAGAAGACTGCGTGAGTTTGAGGATGAAGTGGTTTTCCAGGAATGGTAACGGCTTTTTAGCAGAACATTCTGTCACAGGTTTTGCCTGTGTTTATCATAGATATTCATTAAGCAAAGGAGATGGTTTTTATGAAGAATTATATGAATTTGATACAAGTCCATGGGAGGGTATCCATGAGATAGTCCTCCCGGCATTCGATGTATGGAGGAAAAATGACAACTAAAATGAATAAAAATGAAATCCTGCTTCTTTTAACAGATCGCTGGTGTGACTGGGAAGCCGCTTATGCCATTGCGGTGGCTAATTCTTTTTCGGACTATACGGTAAAAACTATTGCTGCAGAGGGTGAGTCCATGCTATCCATGGGTGGCCTTAAAACCGAGATTGATTATTGTATCAAGGATTACAGGGATTTCAGCAATACCGCAATAGTGATACTTCCCGGAGGCCTTTCCTGGGAAGAAAACGATTATGATGAAATAACCGAATTCCTGACGCTGCTTGCTGCCGAGGGCATACCCATCGCAGCCATATGCGGGGCGACAACATACTTGTGCAGGCATGGTTTTCTGAATCATGTGAAACACACGGGAGACAGTTTGGAACTGTTCCTGAGTCAGGATGGCTATACCGGACAGGAATTGTATGTACCGGCCCAGGTGGTAGCTGACGGCGGGTTTATTACCGCCAATGAAACTGCCGCCGTAGAGTTCTCTTATGAAATTTTCAAGCTGCTGAAAGTGGACAGTGACGAGGAAATGAGCCAATGGTTTGATAACTTTAAATACGGAGCGGTGCGCTAGATGGGAAAATTATGGATAAACACAATTTTTTTCATGGGATTGCGGAAGAATTAAGCCTGGGAGCTTTGACAGCGCCGGCAGAACGGGTGACAGGCGGTTATCTTCACGAGATGTATAAGCTGGAAACTGCATCTGGGAAGTATGCCGTGAAGCTGCTGAATCCTGTGATCATGAAAAGGCCGGATGTATTTGAGAATTACCGGAGAGCAGAGTTGCTGGAAAAAGAGTTGTGTGAAAATAAAATTCCGGTAGTTCCTGCAATGGAAATAAACGGCTGTAAGATGCAGTGCAAGGACGGCCAATATTTTTATGTGTTTCACTGGATAGAGGGGAAAGCGCTGGCATGGGATGAGATAAAAGCGGAGCATTGCAGAGAGGCCGGTGCATTACTGGCCCGGATTCATAAAATCCGGCAGGTAAAAGAACCTTCCGACATAAAGGAAATCTGTGCCGACTGGGATTTTTATGTCACAGCGGCGGACACAGAATGCCGTGAAATCGCGGGAGAACTGGAAAAAAACAGGGATTTGCTGTACTATTGCCAGGAACAGTATAATTCCGCATTAAGGCTTCTTCCGCCGGTATCCTGCATCTGCGACGGGGATATGGACTGCAAAAATGTGCTCTGGACGGATGGAAAGCCGGTCATCATCGACTTGGAATGCCTGGATTATGGGAATCCGCTTTCGGAAATGTTCCAGCTGGGCTTAAGCTGGTCCGGCGGCACGGTATGCAGTATGAATTATGAATCTCTGAACGCCTTTATTTCCGCCTATAAAGAGGAAAACGGAGATCTTAATCCGAATTGGTATGCGATATACGGTATCGGCTTCAGCTGGCTGGATTGGCTGGAGTATAATGTAAAAAGAGCGCTGCGCATAGAATGCGGAAGTGAAGAAGAGAGGGAACTGGGCATCGGACAGGTGCATGAAACCCTCCAGCGTATTATTTATTATCATACTATCAAAGATGAACTGCTGAAACAGTTATCCAATTAGCGAAAGCGGGAGTATGGGCATTTAGCCATGCTCCCGTTTCCCTTGTATTATCAGGCGGGTTCCGGCAGCTCCAGATATTTTTCCATGAGACAGAACCGCCCCTTCCTCCAATCCGCATAGCCTGTTATCCGGTAACCCAGACTATGATAGAGCTTCAATGCAAATGGGTTTTCCGTAAAAGCGTCTAACCGTATGGCTTTTATTCCCATTTTCAGGACTTCAGCTTCTATATGTTTCATAGTCCTTCCTGCGACTCCCATATTCTGGAAATCCGGATTCACACATAAACGGTGTATTACGCAATACGGCAGATCTGCGTATTCCCACCGCCCGTTTATATAGTCATCATCACTTTCCTGGTTCAGAACATAGATGGAGGCGATCCTGCCGCTGATAATTCCCACGTTTAACTCTTTTTTTATAATGTCCTCCCGCAGGATTTTTTCATCCGGATACAGATTGTCCCATTGAAAAATATTATGCCTTTCCAGATTTACAATTGCCCCCTTAATGAGAGTGCAGATTTCTTTCAAATCTCCGGTGTTTCCTTTTCTGTATTCTATATTCATCATTATCCTTCGCTTTTCCCAACACTATTTGTTATCGGGTTTTCCTGTACATTCTGTAAATATTCCGTTTCTATTATACCTGATTTTTAAAAGAAGCCAATATGTTTTTGCAAAGATCGAAGGAATGAGTGATATAATATAATTACGGAAAAACCGGATAAATGGAAAGGTATGGAGGTTTGGGTTATGCTGATTGAGACGCAGAGACTGGTAATCAGGGATTTGAAAACAGAAGATGTAGTACCATTTGCTGAAATGGCGGCAGATGGAAGTCTGAATGATATTGGCTTTGATGAGGACTGCGGCAGCTGGATGGCAGAATGGGTGTCCGAGGCAAAGGAGCTTACACTCAGAGATAATCCTTTAATGGATTATCTGGCTTATACGGTAACTTTAAAGGATTCAGGCATTGTGGTTGGTTCTGTTGGGTGCTCCTATTATGATGACCTTCAAGAGACAGGAATTACATATTTTATGGGTGCAAAATACCGGAAGAACGGTTATGCGGCAGAAGCTGTAAAAGCATATATCGAATTCTTTTTCAGCAATTATAACGTACACAGGATGATAGCGACGGTCAGAGATGAAAATATATCATCCTGGAAAGTGGTTGAAAAAGCCAATTTTATATTGACTGAAAAAAAGAGGTATAAGGATATAAACGATGATAAAGAGGAACTGTATCGTTTTTATGAGATTACGAGGGGAAATGATTATGGACCGGCTTCTGATTATTGACGGCAGCAATCTGTTATTTCAAATGTTTTTTGGCATGCCTATCGCCGCTGCCGTTTGTCCTGCATGAATTAAAGTACAGCTATAATGGAATTACGACAAATGAAGTTTTAAAAGAGATAAAATTAAGATGATATAGATTCCCTATTCCTTGTAATCATTTCTTGAAAATATATTTATTCTTCAGTCATTATACCATCCATATAATTTAATTATACAAAATCTTATTGACAAATATGATCTGTGTGTTATTCTGAATTTATATTGATTGTGTGCGCACACGATGACATTAGGAAGTGATTTGCTTATGGCGACAATAAAAGACATTGCTAAACTTTGCGGAGTCTCCGAAGGAACGGTAGATCGTGCGATTAATGACAGGGCCGGAATTAATCCGGAAACCAAGAAAAGAATAATGGAAGTAGTGGAGCAGATGAACTATAAGCCGGATCGGATTGCACAGAGCCTGGCGAAAGGAAGAACCAGAACGTTGGGTTTGATCTTCTTTGACCTCAACAATGATTTTATTGCTGCTTTAGTAGACACTATCGAGACTATTGCCAAAGAAAAGGGATACTTTATCAGTTTGGTATTAACACACGGAATAAAAGAAGAGGAAATAAAGGGTATCAATTATCTGTTGGAACGGAAGGTGGACGGAATTATAGTATTTCCGGTAGGAAAGCAGGCAGATTATCAGGAGCTTAAAATCAACATCCCGGTTATTTCTATTTATAATAAAATTTCGGATGAGATTCCTTATGTCGGCGTGGATGCCCAGTCGGCTATGCGGGATGCGATAGGCTATATCGCAGATTGTCAATATGAAAGGGTAATGTTGGTCAACTCCTCAATAACTAAGAAGGTGAAAAGCGGACTTAACGTATATACCCTGCAGGAACGGCAAAAAGGATACATAGAGGGGATTGAGAAGAACAATATAAACGAGGGAGAGGGGCCTTTGATTGTCGAGGGGCTGGATTTCAACCGTATGGATACTTTGTATCGGCAGGGACAGGGAAAGAGGACTGCATTTTTATGCATTTGCGATGTGTTTGCCCTGGAAGTCCTGACTCATTTCAGGGAGCAATCCCTGAAGGTTCCTGAAGATGTCGGTATCATGGGTTTTGATAATATGTCCATCCGTAAATATGTTTCCCCTCAGTTAACGACGGTGGGCTATCATATGTCGGAAATGGCACAGAAGATTTTTGTATATTTAATGGAAATGATTCATGGGAGTGACATACCGAAGGATACTTCTTTCCCGTGTCAGATAATCGAAGGAAATTCCTTATAATAATTATCCGGCTGTAAGTGTGAGAAAAAATAGCGTAGGAGGTGCTAATATGAAAGCAAATATTACAATTGACAGCAGTAAAAAAGCAGGAGAAATCGACCGCAAAATTTTCGGACATTTTATGGAGCATGCCTTTGGAAATATTTATGGCGGTGTTTATGACCCCGAAAGCAGATTTGCCGATGAAGACGGATTTAGAACGGATGTTATTGAATTGCTGAAGGAGGTAAAGGTTCCTGTATTAAGATATCCCGGCGGGAATTTTGTTTCCAGTTATCATTGGGAGGATGGCATAGGCCCTAAGGAGAATCGTCCCAAAAAATTCGATTTTGCATGGGGAGCATCAGAAAGTAACCAGTTCGGCACAGCAGATTTCATAAAGCTCTGCCGTAAAACCGGAGCTGAGCCATTGATATGTGTCAATATGGGAAGCGGGACCGCAGAAGAAGCCATGAACTGGGTGGAATACTGCAACGGCACCCAGGATACCTATTATGCAAATCTGCGGCGTTCTCATGGATATGAGGAGCCTTTCCAGGTTAAGTACTGGGGACTAGGCAATGAAATGTACGGAGTCTGGCAGATGGAAAGCATGACAGCGGAGGAATACGCCGGCTCCGCCGCCCAATTTGCAAAAGCGATGAAAAAAGTGGATGAAAGCATTCATTTGGTGGCATGCGGCATGGAACAGGATGCAGAGTGGAATCATACCGTAGTAAAGAAGCTGGAGCCTTATATTGATATGATATCCGCCCATTACTACGGCATGGGATGGGAAGAATTCGGCGATATCTCCGAACAATACGAGCAGACCCTGTATATTCCCTATCAAATGGAAGAGCGCCACAAGCTGACTCTGGCCTCGATTATTACCGGACAGAACGGTATCAAGGATAATATCAAGGTAGCGTGGGACGAATGGAATATGTTCGGCTGGAGCTTTGACGCGGTCAATGAGGACAGTACCTATAACCTTCATGATGCGATCATAACCGCTTTGATTTTAAATATGATATTAAGGAACTGCGATACCATAAAGATGGCGATGTATTCGACTTTTGTAAATATTACCGGTGCTTTGAGCGTTACAAAAGAGGGCTGTCTGAAGAGGACGCAGTACCATGTCTTTGATATGCTTTCCAACCATACAGGCAGCCAGCTTATTCGTACGGATGTTGACTGCAGCAGTTCCATTACCATCCATGATATAGGGCATTTATCCTTTGGTGCGAATATCGACAATAAGAATAATCATGCCTCCGGCAAAATCGTGGATAAGGATATTCCTGCAATTGATGCGGTGGCTACCATGGACAGCAAAAATATCTACGTGTCCGTGGTAAACCAATCCCTTAACGAAGATTGTGAATTATTCCTTGATATTCATGCGCAGAACATAGGAAGCACCATGGAAAAAACAGAACTTTACGGCGATTCGATTCTTGATGCCAATACGTTTGACGATCCGGATCATATTTGTCCGCATAAATCAACGCAGGATGTGAACCAGCCGGTGATAATCAGGAAGCATTCCGTTAATGTGATTACAATACCACGTGTATAAGATTAGCTAAAACAGCTTCAGAAAATGAGAGATACCGGAACGGTGGGGGATACCGTTCCGGTATCTTTTTGTTAGATGTGTAAAAGATTATAGTATTTTTAAAATATTAGTACTTGACATTACATAGTAGTGAAGATATGATGTCTTTAAAGGGAGATAAAGCGATGAATGCACAATTTAAAAAAGGAGTTCTGGAGCTGATTGTCCTGGAATCTGTGAGACAGAAGGATATGTATGGCTATGAATTGGTGGAAGAGGTTTCCAAGGTGGTGGATGTGAATGAGGGAACCATATATCCGCTGCTGAAGCGGATGACCAATGAGCATTATTTTGAAACATATCTTAGGGAATCCACAGAGGGACCGCCCAGAAAATATTACCATATCACGGCGGCTGGCATCTTGTACAGGGACAGTCTGGAACGTGACTGGAATGAATTTAATCAGAAGGTCTGTTCATTCCTGGAGGAACAGAAAAGAGGGAGAGAATGAATAAGGCGGAATTTTTACATATTTTACGGGAAAGGCTGTCAATTCTTGATGAGAATGAACTGGAGGATATCCTGAGTGAGTACGAACAGCATATCGACCTGAAGGCAGCAGGGACAATGACAGAAGAGGCGGCTATCGCTGATTTTGGAGATATCGGCGAGCTGACGGCCGAGATTCTAGAGGCATACCATGTCCGTGCCGATTTTGACCGGAATAAAGAGCCGGAGAAGAAAAATGAGAGCCATAAGAATGCGGTCATGAGGGCCGGCCGGAAAATCTCGGACTCCTGTAAAAAGGGATGGGAGGGTTTCCTGCAGGGTCTGGAGAATATCGGGCTGTTTGTGCAGAAATGGGCAGGAAAATGCAGGACAGCCATCCATAATCTTTTCAGCGGAAAGAAGAATACGGAAGAGAAGGAAGAAAAAAAGGCGGCGAAAAGGAATGGGAATCTAAAGAAAAACAGGCTTCTTTCCTTCGGAAGCAGGGAACATGAGGAGAAACGGGACAAAATGGAGAATAAGAAAAGAATTACGCTGTTTTCGGTTATTGGTATGATGTGCAGAGGATGCGCGGCTGCGGTGATATGGTGTGTCAAAGCCATATGGAATGTGTTCTGTACCTGTGCGGGATTGTTCACCGGCCTGTTTGCCTGTGTCTGTATTTTTATCCTGGGGACGACAATTGTACTTTTGGCCATGGGATATCCGCTCCTGGGAATCCTTCTGGCAGTTTTGGGCCTGACGATGTGTACCTGCAGTTTTACGGTTCTGTGCTTTACCCTGATTATCCGCAGGAAAGGACAGGCAGGGGAAAGTACAGGAACAGCAGTAAAGGAAGCGGACGAAGAGGAGGAAATGGTTCATGCGTAAGATACATGTAATTTTGCTGGCGGTTTTTACCACAGGGGTTTTGTGCGGAGGTATCGGGACTGGAATCGCATTTGGGGAATATAGCTCCATGGAATATGGGGGCACTGTGATGCTGGGAGAAGAATATTTGGTAACAGGAGAACTGATGTATGAATTTGATCCTGTTCCGGGAGAAAAAATTGCACTGAATCCCACGAACTGGGGAACCAGCAGGGGGACAAGCAATCTCGTAATGGATGAGACCCTTCCTATGGGCACTGTCTGCTATGATGTTACCTATAACAGCAAACTGACTATTCCGCACCTGTACTACTGGGAATCGGAGGAAGGGCTGGAGGAAGAGGACATATTTGAAGCGGGAGAGACGGAAACAGGAAATGGAATGGAAATAAATGAAGCATCAATTGACGAAGAGGAAGCCGGAGAAGAGGCAGATGCCGGAGAAAAAGCGGACGCCGCAGAAGAAGCAGTGACAGGAGAAACGGCGGAAGAAAAAAAGAAATCCAGGGTAGTGGGACATCTGGAACTGCGTACGAACTATATAGGAAATGAGTTTGAACTCTTTCTGAGGAGTAAGGACAGGATACTGGAGGATATGAAAAACAAAAAGTTCAATTCCTTTGAAACGGCATACATTACTGATGTAAAAATCCGGGTAAATCCTGAAATGATGGATTATATTGAAGACAGGACCATGTATTGACACAATTCATCCGGATGAGGCGGCAGTAAGACTGCGGTGAAGAAGGCGGAAAGAGGGAGCATGAGGAAAGCCCGGAGAAAAATATGCTGACGGGCAGGCCCATGTTCCGTTTTTCGTTTCAAGCCCGGCCCAAAGGCACAGGCTGAAAGCCCCCAGTCCTCGCTGAATGCGGCCTTAACGGGAGGATGCAGTTGCTGTATGTACCCGCATGGTGTGAACAGCAACAGGAACGGTATGGATATATTTTCCTTGACATATAAATATTACAAATGTAAGATTTAAATATGCAATAATACCACAGAGAAATCAGGGAGAAAAAGAACGTGAAGAAAATAGAATGGCCTGAGAAGACAAAGGGCCTTTTGCTCCTGCTTCTGCTCCTGTTCGTAACGGCGGCTTTTTTGTTGAAAGAGGAGCCTGCTTATACACTGACAACAGAGGAGGCGCGGGAACCGGAGGCTTTGGGAGCGTTTGATGCAGAAGCAGACGGAACGGGTTCAGAGGCAGCAGAAACAGTCAGCCTTCTGACAGAAGAAGAACAAAAGCAGCTGCAGAAGGAAGCGCTGGAGGCGGCGGAATACTGCCGTGAGCTTTATAAAGACATTAGGGCTACCGAAATGGAATCCGAAGGAGAAAACAATACGTTTCTTCTGACAAGGGAACAGCAGACAGCCATCACAGCCAGGCTTGGAGAGCTTGGCCTTGTCAGCGCTGCCGATAACATAAACATGGTAAATTATGAAAAAGTGGAAGACTTTTATGCGGCTTACCAGGAAGGAAAAGATGCTCTTATCACCATTTTCTATGTAGATCCGGAAGGCGGAATGAGCGCGCTGACATTTGTATACCGCAAGGGAGGGCTGCAGACTCATTTTACAGCCATTGGATGGGATGAAGGAGGAACTCCCGGGATCAGGGGAAGCGGAACCAATAATTTGAAAGAAATGAAGCTCACCGGGAAGGGCTATTTGATTTATACGAATGAAGAGGTGGTGGCTCACGGTAACCTGCGGGAATATTTCCGGGTGAAACCCTTATCCGGGGAGTGCAGGAAACTGACGGAAACCTACGTTTCCGGCCTCAGCTATGTGGATTACAAACTGCTGGTTACGGACTGGAACAGCAGCAATGTGGAAGAGATTCTGACGCCCGGCCTGTTTGAAGATCTGTACCGGATTTATTACGGGGAAAATGTAAAGCCTGAGAAGGACAGAATCCCGGCCGACATTTATGAAGAGGTGATGACGGCCTGCCTTCCGGTGACTCCGGAGCAGCTCAGACAGCACTGCGGCTATGAGGAAAGCAGCCGCTCCTACCCTTATGAAAGGCTCCTTCCCCGGCAGTATCCCCCTTTCGGGGAGGTGGTGGACTATACCCGGAATGCAGACGGCACCATTACCCTTATTGTAGACGGTGTCTGGCCGGATTATAATTCCGACTGCGCGTTTACAAACAGGCTTCTGGTGCAGCCGCAGAAGGATGGAAGCTTCAGGTATCTGTCTAATTCCATAGAAGAGAAGGAACTGGAAATACCGGTTTCCGATTAATAAATCCTGTTTCATAAAGGGAATGAAGCAGAATCATAATAAAGATTAAAACCCATAAATCCTGCTGTATTTCTCCTGAAAATAATCCAGCAGCGGCTTGGCGGATATTTCACAGCCGCATACGCGCTGAATCACTTCACGGGAATTATACATGCTGCCGTAACGGTGAATCTTTTCCTTCAGCCATGCGGTAATTTCCAGGATCCGTCCTTCTTCCAGGATAGTATCCGTATTTCCCAGTTCCTTTTCCAGCTGGTTTAAAAACATGCCGTCATAAACGCTGCCCAGCAGATAGGAAGGGAAGTAGCCGAAGGAACCGTCGGACCAATGCATATCCTGAAGGATCCCTTCTGCATCATTTCCCGGACGGATGCCGAGCAGGGCTTCCATTTTATCATTCCAGAGAGCAGGAAGCTGATCGGTGGGAACCTGATCCCGGAAGATCGCTTTTTCCATTTCGTACCGGAGGATGATATGCAGGCAGTAGGTTACCTCATCGGCCTCGGTGCGGATATAGCTGGGATGTACGTCGTTAATGGCCCGGCAGAAGGTATCAAAGGGAACTTCCTTAAATTGCGGCAGAAGTCCGCCCAGTTTTCCGTAAATGGGAATCCAGAAGGCAGGCCTGCGTCCAAGGATGTTTTCATAAAAACGGGACTGGCTTTCATGCAGGCCCATCAGGTTTACCGTCTCTGCTGCGGTATCCGCGAGAGAGGAATCAATGTTTTGCTCAAAGATAGCGTGTCCGCCTTCATGGATGGCACTGAAGATGGAGGATATGGGGTGCGTCTCATGATAATGATTCGTAACCCGGATATCTCCGCGGCACAGGGTTGCGGTGAAAGGATGCGCGCTCTCTGCCGTTCCGCCTGCATCGAAATCAAACCCGATATAAGAAAGAAGCAGATTCTGCACCTTTTTCTGGGCATCGATGTCGTATGTCCCTTCCAGGGCGGATAAATCAGGCCTGCCGGCAGCCCTGATCTTATCGAGCAGCGGGATCAGCCCTTCCTTCAATTCCGCAAAAATGCCGTCAATTGTGACGCTGTCCATCCCTTCCTCGTACATATCCAGGAGTACCTCGTAAGGATCCTTGTCCGGTTCCATATAACCCACATATTCTTTGGTCATGGCAATTATTTTATCCAGGCTGGGAGCGAAAATACGGAAATCGTTGGCGAGCTTGGCTTCCTCCCATACCTTTTCCGAGCGGCCGGAGGTGGTTACGTATTCCGTATAGAAATCCTGGGGAACGCGCTGGAAACGCTGGAAATCCCTGTAACCGCGTCTGACGGTGACCTTCATGCCGTCATCCAGGGTATCAAAAATTTCCGGGCGGGAGAGTTCGCTCAGCATATCGCCGTAGCATTCCGCGGTGGAAAGCCGGAAGGCTTCCGTGGAGAAAAAGCCGAGGGCTTCCAGTTTGCCCTCCAGGCTCTTTTTCGGAGCCGCGGTCTGAAGATCCCAGCTGATCAGGGCGGATGCCTGTTCGTATTTCTTTATCCTTTTCAGATATTCTTTAAAATTTTCCAATGTCTTGTTCATCATTTCTCCTTCAATCAAATCCGACGATATCCTCCACTCCCTGGACACCGATTTCCAAAAGGGAGAGTTTGGTGGAGGCAAAGCAGTTTTCAAATAATGCGCGGCAGGCATGCGCAAGTATGTCACTCCGGGAAGAACGGCAGCCTTCGCGGATGGACGAAGCGATTTCAGGCCAGCCGGGAACCGTTTCCTCCCCGGTTTCATCCAGCCGGAGAATACTTCCTACCAGCAGAAGATGGGTGAGCTTACTGTATATTTCGCGCAGGGAGGCCAGAGGGCTGAAACGGACAACTGTCTGAAGAACCATTCCTATCGCAGCCACCATTGCCTTTTTCTGGCCTTTTTGACCGACGGCTTCGGCCAGTCTGTCCAGCGTATCGGCAGGGATATGGGGAAAGGTATGGCACATTACTGGCTCCGCAAGAATGGTTAACAGTTGGATGGCATCCAGGAAGCTTCTCAAGTTGCTGTCAAGGGTCAGATCCTTAAGCTTGCGCGGAATGGATGCATCTCCCTCGGAAATGACACGGGTTCCCACGCCGTTAAAGGTCTGTGTGACGCCCAGCTGATTCATGAGGCTGATGGTCCGCCGAATGGTAATTTCGGAAACATGGTAAATATCCGCCAGAACGGCTCCGTTTGGAAGCAGTGTCCCCACGGGGTAGAATTTCTGGCTGATCTTGCATATCATGTCGATGGCTACGAAATCACAGTAACGTGTGCGCCCCTTATGAGGCTCCCAGACGAAGGGAATCTGTTCTCCCTCCTGGGCCGGAAGATCCTTCAGATATTGGATAATCCTGTCAAAAAACAAATGGTTCAGGCGATCCAGACGTTTTTGGAAAGCCTCCCCATCATTTGCTTTGAATTGTATGGCACATTCCCGGTATTCATTTTCTATTTCCTGCCACAGACGCATGGTTTCTTCTTTTCCGCAGGGAGAGCAGAAGATATCCAGAAAAGCGCTTCCCACAAAGGAGCCTACGTCATAATACAGATTCAGGGCAGTCTGGCTGCCGATAGCATGCAGGGCCTGATCAAACTGCAGGTAAAGGCTTCTGACTGCGTTGGCGGTCCCTTCTTCTTTCGGGGACTCTGAAAAGGCCTCATAATCCAGGGCGCGCAGGCTGTGGAAGCAGATGGCCGGTGAGATCAGCTTCAGTCCTTCGCACAGGTCGAGGAGCGCTGCGGAACGCTGCAGGAATACCGGGTTTCCCAGATAATCCTCATAGGGTTTTGCCAGAATCTGAGTCGCTTTTCCGCGGCAGAGCTTTATAAGGCCGTCCTTTTCCAGCATCTTAAGAGCCCTTTGGGCAGGGCAGTAGGAAACCTGATATCCGCTGGCAATTTCCTTTGCCGAAGGAAATCGTTCACCGCCGTCATAAAAACCGAGCTGTATCTTTCCTGCGAGGTTGCGGTATATAGTTTGTTCCTGACTGTTGTAATTAGACATGGCGTGTTTTCCTTTCCTTCTTTATTACCTTCCATCACCCGTTCTGTCACCAGGAAGGAGCCGTTAGCAAATACTAATTTATAATACCACAGAACCGTCTTTTAGGGTGAAAAAATTGTTTGTTTTTTTACCGTAATACAGATATAATGTGATATAGTATAATATGATAAAGGTATGGGCAATCGGGCTTCATACTGTCGTGATAAACAGCACAGGTGATAAAAATATGAAAAACAAAAATGATATAAGGAAAGAGGAAGGTTCTCTCTTTCCCAAAGCGGCAGTCACATGCCCGGATATAATGGAAGGCTTGGGAGTGGGCGTTATCTGCTGCCTTCCGGATGAGGATTTGACCTTCCTCTGGGGAAACGGCTGTTATTACAGCAGTATTGGATATAAACAGGAAGAATATACGGAATCCTTCAGAAGCCTGCGTGAGTATTTTGCCGGCTATGAGGAAGAGTTCGCCAATATAAAAAAGGAACTGGAACGCCTTCGTGAGACGGGCGGGAAGGGCAGTGAGCTTTCCGTGAGAATGCCGGGGAAGGACGGAAGCTTCGGCCGGTTCCGTTTTTCCGGAAGCCTGGTGACGGCAGAAGAGGAAGAAGGGCCGCTGCTCCAGGCTGTTTTTACGGATATCAGCCGTCTGTCAGAGGAAAAGGAAGAGCAGTTCAGTGCTTATAAGCAGAATCAGCAGTATTTCCACTGGATGATGGATACCTATGTGGGAAATGTTTATATCAGCGATATGGATACTTATGAGCTGCTGTATCTGAATCAGCATTCCTGTGATACCCTGGGATATCCTCTTGCCAGCCTGATCGGGAAAAAGTGTTATGAGGCAATCCAGGGAAGGACGAGCCCCTGCCCCTTCTGCACCAATGACCGTCTGCGGGAAGATGAATTTTATGAGTGGAAGTTTTATAATCCGGCTTTGGAACGGACTTTCATGATTAAAGACCGGATAATTAACTGGGAAGGCCGCCGGGCCAGGATTGAGCTTTCCCATGACATGTTCAGCACCGAGTATAAGCTGGCCCAGAAGGATCAGGAAAGGGATGCTCTTCTGAGTTCCATACCAGGAGGAATTTTCCGTCTGGACGGCAGGGATATGAGTACTGTGCTGTGGTACGGCTGCAATTTTCTGGATATGATTGAATACACCGGAGAACAGTTTCAGAAAGAATTGGGCTCCCGGTATGATTTTATTCATCCTGATGATAAAAATAAGCTGGACGGGATTCTTCAGGAGGTGAAAAAGAGCGGGAGGAATACGGTGGAGGAACTCCGTATTATCACCCGTTCCGGCGGCACACGGATTCTTACGTTCACTTTAAGCTATGTGGACGAGGAAGAAAGCTGGGATGATATTCCTTCTTTTTACAGTCTTTGTATAGATGTGACGGCCGAACGCATGGAACAGAAGCGTCAGAGGAAGGCGCTGGAGGAGGCTTATGATGCGGCCAGGGTGGCAAATGCGGCCAAGACCAATTTCCTTTCCTCCATGTCCCATGATATCCGGACGCCGATGAATGCCATTATGGGTATGGCCGTTATTGCCCAGGCCAACCTGTATACGCCGGAAAAAGTGCAGGACTGCCTTTCGAAGATCAATATATCCAGCAGACATCTGCTCAACCTGATCAATGAGGTCCTGGATATGTCCAAAATTGAGAGCGGAAAAATTGATTTGACCTGTGAAACCGTATCCTTCCCGGAGCTTCTGCAGGATGTCATGGATATGTGCCGCCCTCTGATTGCGGAAAAGCATCAGGAATTCATGATTAGCGCGGCCCAGGTGAAGCATGAGAAGGTAGTATCAGACAGGGGGCGTCTCCAGCAGATCTTTATGAACCTGCTTTCCAACGCCATTAAGTATACGCCGGAGGGCGGGACTATCAGCCTGCGGATACGGGAAATGGCATCTGTAGTGGAGGGCAGGGGACAGTATGAATTTGTCATCACGGACAATGGAATCGGAATTTCCGAGGAATTCAAAGCCCATATTTTTGAACCTTTTTCCCGTGCGGAGGATTCCAGAATCAGCAAAATCCAGGGTACGGGGCTGGGAATGGCTATTACGGACAATATTGTGCGCATGATGAACGGTACCATTGAGGTGGAAAGCACGCTGGGGGAGGGAAGCCAGTTTGTGGTCTCCCTGCCTCTGGATCTGTGTGAGGAAGAGGAAGAATGCGACGGCAGGCTGGAGGGCCTTCCGGTTCTTGTGGTGGATGATGACCGGATTGTATGCGAAAGCGCCTCCGCCCTGCTGAATGAGCTGGGGATGCGGGGATATTGGGTGCTTACCGGGCAGGAGGCCGTCTGCTGCATCGTGAAGGCACATGAAACCGGGGATGATTTTTTTGCCGTGATACTGGACTGGAAGATGCCGGGAATGGATGGCCTGGAAACGGTCAGGGTAATAAGGGAAAAGCTGGGGCCTGATGTTCCCATCATCATCATTTCGGCTTATGATTATTCCGACATTGAAGAAGAATTCAAGAAGGCCGGAGCGGATGCATTTATAACAAAGCCTCTCTTCAAGTCCAAGATGCTTCATGTCCTGCAGCTGTTCTGCCAGACGCTGAATACGGATACAGCTGTGGTGCATCCGGTAAAAAAAGGGCACCCCTCTTTTGAAGGAAAAAGGATTCTTCTGGTGGAGGATAATGAGCTGAACAGGGAAATCGCAGAGGAACTGCTGCAGATGCAGGGCTTTGTGGTGGATACTGTGGAAAACGGCCGGTATGCCGCGGAGCAGTTCGGGAATTCCGCGCCGGGAACATATGCCTGTATCCTGATGGATGTGCAGATGCCCGTCATGAACGGATATGAGGCGACCAGGGCAATCCGCACAATGGAACGGGAGGATGCGGGAAGCATACCTATTATCGCCCTGACGGCAAATGCCTTTGCCGCGGATATGGGGAAGGCGCGCAGCGTCGGAATGAGTGATTATATTGCAAAGCCCATCGATGTGGGAAATCTTACGGATACTTTGAAGAGATGGCTTAGGTAGTGTAATAACCCAAATTTCGCCCACGCCCCTGTCCCCTCCGGCCAGCGCTTTTGGGTCCGGGGTCTGCCGTCCGGTTCGGATTCCTGTCCGTTCCCGCTGCCGGCTATGCAGGGATCCTTGCAGGGGACGCTCTCGCTCGGATAAACACGCAGCGGTACTAAGGCCGCAAAGGACGCGGCCTAAGGACCGGCGAGTTTATACGCCCCTTACAGGAAACCCTGCATAGC
>OLQH01000189.1_pt1 | contig 72894 bp, 64 predicted proteins | sample 1672671 | NCBI WGS metagenome assembly OLQH01 (sample SAMEA3136712, study PRJEB25190) | human gut metagenome
CAGATATGCTTACAAGAATCCGTAATGCAAATACTGCAAAACATGATACAGTAGACATCCCAGCTTCTAAGATTAAAGTTGCAATCGCTGGAATCCTTGTAGATGAGGGATTCATCGAGAAATACGACATCGTAGAAGATGGTAATTTCAAAACTATCCGTGTTACATTAAAATACGGTGCAGACAAAAACGAAAAAGTTATCACAGGAATCAAGAGAATTTCTAAACCAGGTCTTCGTGTATACGCTGGAAAAGATGAAATCCCTTCAGTTCTTGGTGGACTTGGAATTGCAATCCTTTCAACTAACCAGGGTATCGTAACAGATAAAGAGGCTAGAAAGCTTCAGGTTGGCGGCGAAGTATTAGCATTCGTTTGGTAGCCCGGAAACACTTAATGAATGCAAGCGTAAGCGTAGCATGAATTTAGTGTGAGGGCGTTCTCTGAGATTAGTGAAAGCAAGTCGTAAGACGCAGCTTGAACTTAGCGAAGAGAACATACCCTTAAAAAAACCATAACTTAACAGTTAGGTAAATTATTCATCACGTATCCATACTCGATGCATCCATGATGTATAGTAAGGATACAAAATCAACAACCAAAAGTATAACCTGGTCAAAAGGCCAGACATACTATATAACTATCAACCTAATACTAAATATAGGAGGTACGGGCATGTCACGTATAGGAAGAATGCCAATCGCAGTTCCAGCTGGTGTAACAGTAGAAATTGCAGAAAATAATCATGTGACTGTAAAAGGTCCAAAGGGTACTCTTGAGAGAACTCTTCCATCAGAGATGGACATCAAATTAGAAGGTGAAGAAGTAGTAGTTACAAGACCTAATGATTTGAAGAAAATGAAATCCTTACATGGATTAACAAGAACATTGATCAACAACATGGTGATCGGTGTAACAGAAGGCTACACAAAGACACTTGAGGTAAATGGTGTTGGTTACAGAGCTTCTAAAGCAGGAAAGAAACTTACTCTTAACTTAGGATATTCTCATCCGGTAGAGATGGAAGATCCAGAAGGTCTTGAGTCAGAAGTTCAGGATAACAAAATCATTATCAAAGGTATCGATAAAGAAAAGGTCGGCCAGTACGCAGCTGAGATCAGAGATAAGAGAAGACCAGAGCCATACAAAGGTAAAGGTATTAAATACGCTGATGAAGTTATTAGACGTAAAGTTGGTAAGACTGGTAAAAAATAATTAAAGGAGTGGACAAGAAATGGTTAGTAAAAAATCAAGAACTGAAGTTCGTGTAAAGAAACATAACAGAATGCGTAATCATCTTGCTGGTACAGCACAGCGTCCTCGTTTAGCTGTATTCAGAAGTAATAACCATATGTATGCTCAGATTATTGATGATACAGTTGGAAATACACTCGTTTCTGCATCTACACTTGACAAAGATGTAAAGGCAGAACTTGAGAAAACTAATAACTTAGATGCAGCAGCAAAGCTTGGTACTGTAATTGCAAAGAAAGCATTAGATAAAGGTATTTCAACTGTTGTCTTCGATAGAGGCGGTTTTATTTACGCAGGAAAAGTTAAAGCATTAGCTGAAGCAGCAAGAGAAGCTGGCTTAGAGTTTTAGGAGGAGACAAACATGAAACGTGAAATCATTGACGCTAGTCAATTAGAATTAGTTGACCAGGTAGTTGACATCAAGCGTGTAACAAAGGTTGTTAAAGGTGGACGTAACATGCGATTCACAGCTCTCGTTGTTGTTGGTGACAAGAACGGCCATGTTGGTGCAGGACTTGGAAAAGCAGCAGAAATTCCTGAAGCTATCCGTAAAGGAAAAGAAGACGCTATTAAGAGCATGATCAGCGTTAAATTAGACGAGAACAATTCTATTACACATGATGTAACAGGAAAATATACAGGTGCTTCCGTATTATTAAAGAAGTCTCCTGAAGGTACTGGTATTATCGCTGGTGGTCCAGCACGTTCAGTATGTGAGTTTGCTGGAATCCAGAATATCCGTACAAAATCTTTAGGATCAAACAACAAGCAGAACGTTGTACTTGCTACAATCGAGGCTTTAAAACAGTTAAGAAGTCCTGAAGATGTTGCTAAACTTCGTGGTAAATCAGTAGAAGAAATCTTAGGTTAGGAGGAACGCTAAAATGGCAGATAGAGTTAAAGTTACATTAATCAAATCTACAATCGGTGCTGTTCCTAAGAACAAGAAGACTATTGAGGCTCTTGGTCTTACTAAGTTAGGAAAAACAGTTGAATTACCAAACAACGCTGCTACACAGGGCGCTGTTCGTAAAGTAGCACCATACGTTAAAGTAGAAGAAGTTTAAGAATAAAATAAGGAGGTACCGTGATGGATTTATCTAATTTAAAGGCAGCTGAAGGTTCAGTGCACAGTGATAATTTCAGAAGAGGTCGTGGACACGGCTCAGGAAACGGTAAGACTGCTGGTAAGGGACACAAAGGTCAGAAAGCTCGTTCAGGAGCACCAAGACCAGGTTTCGAAGGTGGACAGATGCCATTATATAGAAGATTGCCTAAGAGAGGTTTCAAAAACAGAAATACTCAGACAATCGTTGCTATAAATCTTTCAGCTCTTGAGAAATTCGAGAACGATTCAGTAGTTTCAGTTGAGACATTGATTGAGGCTGGAGTTGTTAAGAACCCAAGAGATGGAGTAAAGATTCTTGGAAATGGCGAACTTACTAAGAAGCTTACAGTTCAGGCTAACGCTTTCAGTGCTAGTGCAAAAGAGAAAATCGAAGCTCTTGGTGGAAAAGCAGAGGTGATCTAATGCTTGAGACACTCCGTAATGCGTTTAAAATAAAAGATATTCGAAATAGAATTCTTTTTACTTTCATGATGCTTATTGTCATCAGGATCGGAAGTGAGCTTCCGATTCCTGGTGTCAAGGGCTCCGTATTTCAGAGTTGGTTAAACAGCAAGTCAACAGATGGTTTGGGATTTTTTGATGCGGTTACAGGTGGATCATTCTCACAGATGTCAGTATTTGCGCTGAATATCACACCATACATAACTTCATCGATCATTATGCAGTTACTTACGATTGCTATCCCAAAACTTGAGGAGTTGCAGCGCGACGGCGAAGAGGGAAGAAAGAAAATAGTTGAGATAACACGTTATCTCACTATTGCACTTGCACTCATTGAGGCAATTGCAATGGTAGTAGGATTCTATAGAAGTAATTATCTTACAGATAAAACACCACTTGTTGTTATTATGGTCGTTACTTCACTTACAGCTGGTTCAGCTGTACTTATGTGGATTGGTGAGCGTATTACAGAAAAAGGTGTAGGAAATGGAATATCAATAGTATTGACTATCAATATTATTTCTCGTATTCCTCAGGATTTAAGTACTCTTTGGGAGCAGTTCATTAAGTCAGCTGCTAATGTTCCTAAGGCTATAGTTGCAGGACTTATAATTGTCGCTATCATTGCAGCAATGGTAGTATTTGTAGTACTTCTTCAGGGCGCTGAGCGCAGAATTCCTGTCCAGTACTCAAGCAAGATCCGTGGTAATAAGCAGATGGGTGGTCAGCAGACCCACATTCCGCTTAAGGTTAACACAAGTGGTGTTATTCCTGTTATCTTTGCACAGTCGCTTATGCAGACACCGGTCATAATTGCCAGTTTTCTTGGAAAGGGCAATGGTTCAGGTATTGGTTCAAAGATTTTAAAGGGATTATCACAGTCTAACTGGTGTGACCCATCAGAACCGGTTTATTCGATCGGTCTGATCGTGTATATTATACTTGTAATTGCCTTTGCATATTTTTATACACAGATTACATTCAATCCACTTGAGATTGCAAACAATATGAAACGTTCTGGAGGTTTTATACCGGGTATCAGACCTGGAAAACCAACAAGCGATTACTTAAATCAGATATTGAACTATATTGTATTCATTGGAGCCGTAGGACTTGCATTTATAGCTTTTGTTCCGATTTTCTTTAACGGAGTATTTAAAGCTGATGTATCCTTCGGAGGAACTTCAATTATCATCATTGTCGGAGTTGTTATCGAGACATTGAAACAGATTGAATCACAGATGAGAGTTCGATACTATAAAGGTTTTTTAAATGACTAATTGTACATTGGAGATACTGAAAACTCGGTATCTCCATTCGTGCTATCAAATAAGGAGAAATTTCATATGAAAATAATCATGTTAGGGGCTCCTGGTGCTGGAAAAGGTACGCAGGCAAAACAGATTGCAGCAAAATATTCGATACCACATATTTCTACCGGGGATATATTCCGTGCAAACATAAAAAACGGAACAGATCTGGGAAAGAAAGCAAAAGAGTATATGGATCAGGGAGCACTTGTTCCGGATGAACTTACCTGTGATCTTGTAATGGACAGGATCAAGCAGGATGACTGCAAAAAAGGATTTGTTTTAGATGGTTTTCCAAGAACTATTCCTCAGGCAGAAGCTCTTGATGCAGCATTAAATAAAATAGACCAGACAATGGACTATGCAATTGATGTCGATGTACCGGATGAGAACATTGTAAACCGTATGGGTGGAAGAAGAGCATGTCTTAACTGTGGAGCAACATACCATATTGTATTCAATCCTACAAAAGTAGAAGGCAAATGTGATGCCTGTGGAGCTGATACAGTATTGAGAGATGATGATAAGCCGGAGACCGTTCAGAAACGTCTTGCAGTTTATCATGAGCAGACACAGCCTTTAATTGATTATTACAAGGCGCAGGGAATTCTTAAGTCAGTTGACGGAACAAAACCGATGGATGAAGTATTTTCAGCCATTGTTGGTATTTTAGGTGAATAATAATGTCTGTGACTATTAAATCAGACCGGGAAATAGGGCTTATGAGAGAGGCCGGAAGGATACTTGCGGCGGTACATCAACAGCTTGGAAAAGAAATAAAACCCGGAATGTCTACAAAAGATGTAGATCGTTTGGGAGAAGAAATGATCCGTAGTTACGGATGTGAGCCATCGTTTTTGAATTATTGTGGTTATCCGGCATCTATATGTGTCTCTGTAAATGAGGAAGTTGTACACGGAATACCGAGTGATGATCGTATTTTACAGGATGGTGATATCGTAAGCCTTGATGCAGGAGTTATATATAAGGGATATCATTCTGATGCAGCAAGGACTGTTGGCGTAGGGGAAATAAGTGAAGAAGCTAGACTTCTTATCGAAAGAACAAGGCTTAGTTTTTTTGCTGGCATAAAAAATGCTGTCGCAGGCAAAAGACTTTATGATATATCCGGAGCAATAGAGCAGTTTGCACACCAGTTTGGTTATGGTGTTGTATATGATCTTGTAGGGCATGGAATAGGAACACATCTTCATGAAGACCCGGAAGTGCCTAATTTCAGGCCACAGGGCTTTAAAAAAGGACTGAGGCTCAAACCGGGGATGACACTTGCCGTTGAGCCAATGATAAACGCAGGAACACCTGATGTTTTATGGATGGATGACGAATGGACTGTCATAACAGAAGATATGTCATTATCAGCCCATTATGAGAATACAATTCTTATTACAAATGGAAAACCGGAAATACTCTCATTGACAGAGGAAGAAAAAGAAGCTGGATTTCTGGAATTACTTTAATTCGAATTAACAGGAGGAATTTAAAATGTCAAAAGCAGACGTTATAGAAGTAGAAGGCGTTGTAGTTGAGAAACTTCCAAACGCATTTTTCAAAGTTGAACTTGAAAATGGTCATCAGATACTTGCCACTATCAGTGGTAAATTACGAATGAATTTCATCAGGATTCTCCCTGGTGACAAGGTTACTATAGAGATGTCACCATACGATCTGACAAAGGGCAGAATCATCTGGAGAGATAAATAAATTATTATTTTAAATATACAAAAAAATGTTGACTTCCCTTAAGTGTCCGTGTATAATGCTATCTGGACACTTTTGGAAAAGTACCTGAAAAGGACTTTTATAGAGAAAGGAGGATTTGCTGTGAAGGTAAGATCATCAGTTAAACCTATTTGCGAAAAGTGCAAAGTTATCAAGAGAAAAGGAAGCATCAGAATTATCTGTGAAAATCCAAAGCATAAGCAGAGACAGGGTTAATTACTAGTTATATTTGACCCTGTTGTTTGTGCATTTAAGGATTATCCTTTTTCACATCATTATGTGCGGCTGCAGCGAGATATAATATCATCGCTGTTCATAATAAACAGAGGCATTCTGGTTCGACGTTATAATACCGAGTGACGTGGAACGAAAATGTAAATATGGGAAGAAATCTGTCTGTACACATTTCAGGACGTGCAACCGTAGCTGCAGATTGGAGATCTTTCGGGAAAGGTACATAGTTGCAGTGTATCGCTACTAACAAACAAGTAAAAAATTATGGAGGTGTAAACTCACATGGCTCGTATTGCAGGTGTAGATTTACCAAGAGAAAAACGTGTAGAAATCGGTTTAACTTACATCTACGGAATCGGTAGAGTAAGTGCTAATCGTATCCTTGAAGCAGCTGGTGTTGACCCAAGTACTCGTGTAAGAGATCTTACAGACGAGGAAGTTAAGAAAATCAGCTCTGTTATCGATGAGACAATGACAGTTGAAGGTGATTTAAGAAGAGAAATCGCTTTAAATATTAAGAGACTTCAGGAAATTGGATGCTATCGTGGTATCCGTCACAGAAAAGGACTTCCTGTTCGTGGTCAGAAGACAAAGACAAATGCAAGAACAAGAAAAGGTCCTAAGAGAACTGTTGCAAATAAGAAAAAATAATATTTAATTTGAGAAAGTAGGTTAGTTTAAATATGGCTAAGAATGTTGCAAAGAAAACAACTAAAAAGCGTGTAAAGAAAAACGTTGAACGCGGACAGGCACATATCCAGGCATCTTTCAATAATACGATCGTTACATTAACAGATGCTGAAGGAAATGCATTATCATGGGCAAGTGCTGGTGGTCTTGGATTTAGAGGTTCAAAGAAATCTACTCCATATGCTGCACAGATGGCAGCAGAAACTGCTACAAAAGCAGCTTTAATCCACGGATTAAAGACAGTTGACGTATTTGTTAAAGGACCAGGCTCAGGAAGAGAAGCAGCTATCCGTGCACTTTCAGCTTGCGGTCTTGAGGTTACTTCAATTAAGGATGTTACTCCAGTACCTCATAATGGATGTCGTCCACCAAAACGTAGAAGAGTCTAATTAGGAGGTATAGATTAAAATGGCAGTTAATAAAGTACCTGTACTTAAAAGATGCAGATCTCTTGGTTTAGAGCCAAGTTATTTAGGATATGATAAGAAGTCTAGAAGAAACTTAACAAGAGCAAACAGAAAGGTTTCTGAGTACGGACTTCAGTTAAGAGAAAAACAGAAAGCTAAATTCATTTATGGTGTATTAGAGAAACCTTTCCGTAACTACTATGCCAGAGCAGATAAAATGAAAGGCTTAACTGGACCAAACTTAATGACAATTCTTGAGTCAAGACTTGACAACGTAGTTTTCCGTCTTGGTTTCGCAAGAACAAGAAAAGAAGCAAGACAGGTTGTAGACCATAAGTTTGTTACAGTAAACGGAAAAGTAGTTAACATCCCTTCATACTTAGTAAAAGCTGGTGATGTTATTGAAATTAAAGAGAGCAAAAAGAATATTCAGAGAATGAAAGACATCGTTGAAGTTGCTGGTGGAAGAATCGTTCCTGAGTGGTTAGATGTAGACGCTGATAAATTACAGGGAACTGTAAAAGAGTTACCTACACGTGAGCAGATCGATGTTCCTGTAGATGAGATGCTCATCGTCGAGTTATATTCTAAGTAAAATTTTAGGTTGATTTGCCGGGGATTTCTTTCCTGGCTTATCCACTCTTTGATAACATATAACAACGATACCTGAGAAGGAGGGAAATTGTAGTGTTCGATTTTGAGAAACCAAAAATTGAAATCGCAGAAATTTCAGAAGACAAGACATATGGCAGATTTGTTGTAGAGCCATTAGAGAGAGGTTATGGTACAACACTTGGTAACTCTTTAAGAAGAATCATGCTTTCTTCATTGCCAGGAGCTGCAGTCAGCCAGGTTAAGATTGATAGCGTATTACATGAGTTCAGCTCTATTCCTGGAGTGAAAGAAGATGTTGCTGAGATTATCATGAATATCAAAAATCTTGCAATCCGCAATAACAGTACTACAAATGAACCAAAAGTTGCTTATATCGAATTCGAAGGTGAAGGCGTTGTTACAGCAGCTGATATTCAGGTTGACTCTGATATCGAAATCATGAACCCTGAGTTGGAGATTGCACACTTAAATGGTGGAGCAGATTCTAAATTATACATGGAGCTTACAATTACTAATGGTAGAGGTTATGTAGGTGCTGACAAGAATAAGACAGAGGATACACCTATCGGAGTGCTTGCTGTTGATTCTATTTATACACCTGTAGAGCGTGTAAACCTTACTGTTGAGAATACTCGTGTAGGTCAGGTTACTGACTATGATAAATTAACATTAGATGTATATACTAATGGTACATTAGAGCCAGATGAGGCAGTCAGCCTTGCTGCTAAAGTTTTAAGCGAGCATTTAAATCTTTTCATCGATCTTTCAGAAGCAGCACAGCAGGTTGATGTAATGATAGAGAAAGAGAACGATGCGCAGGAGAAAGTCCTTGAGATGAACATTGACGAACTTGAGTTATCCGTCCGTTCATACAATTGCTTAAAACGTGCTGGAATCAATACTGTAGCTGAACTTATCAACAGAACTCCAGAGGATATGATGAAAGTCCGTAACCTTGGACGTAAGTCTTTAGAAGAGGTTTTAGCTAAGTTAAAAGAATTAGGTTTACAGTTAAATCAGGGAGAAGAATAAAATATATTTTTCAAAGTGATTTATGTAAAAGATAAATCAGTAACTGTGTAAACAGTTATGATACTCATATGGGCAGAATCAATAAGACCAAAGAGCGTGATTATGTCTGGCTGGCAAAAAACCAGTATACATGAGTGGCAACTGATACAATAATAGCAGGGTGTTTTGAAATGTACCCCACTATTATAATCTATCAAAACAAGATACGATGTCTGGCAGTAAGACCGAAGAGCGTGACCGGATGTCCCACAAATGGAGGAAAATCAAAATGGCAAAATATCGTAAATTAAGCAGAACATCTAGCCAGAGAAAGGCTTTATTAAGAGGTCAGGTTACACAGCTTCTTGTTAACGGAAAAATTGTTACAACAGAAGCTAAGGCTAAAGAAGTACGCAAGATTGCTGAAGGTCTTATCGCTTTAGCAGTAAAAGAGAAAGACAACTTTGAAGAGGTTACTGTAACAGCTAAGGTTGCCCGCAAGGACAAAGATGGCAAGAGAGTTAAAGAAGTTGTTGATGGAAAGAAAGTTACTGTATACGATGAAGTAGAAAAGACAATCAAGAAGGATTCTGCTTCACGTCTTCATGCTAGAAGACAGATGCTTAAAGTTCTTTACACAGCTAAAGAGTCTGACGGCACAAAGAAGGGTACAAAGACTATCGATGTAACAAATAAGTTATTTGATGAGATCGCACCTAAATATGCTACACGTAACGGTGGTTATACAAGAATCGTTAAGATTGGTCAGCGTAAAGGTGACGGAGCTCTTGAAGTACTCCTTGAGTTAGTTTAATTATTGATCGGTATAAATTTTAAACTACACAAAAATCCATGAAATATCTTTTGATATTTCATGGATTTTTTTATTCCAGACGTAACTGGATAAAAGAAAAAACTCCGCCGTTGTGGCGGAGCTTTTATTACAATGCAATTTATTGGTTTTTTGCAGCCTTCTGTTCATCATTGTATTTTTTTACACATTTTTTTATCCTATCATATGGTGAGAGAAGATCACTGATAGAACAATCATGGTTTAATGTATCGATCAGATATGCAATATATTTGCTCATATCACAGCTGATGTAATATTCTTTTGAAAGAAGCTCTGGAGACTGGTAAATAAGGTTTGTTGTAACAACACGATAAATAAGTCCTTCTTCATAAGCTTTATCAAATGAATCAAATCCGTTAGTGAATAATCCGAATGTTGAAACGACAAAGATTCTGTTTGCATTTCTTTTTTTCAGCTCTTTAGCAGTATCGATCATGCTTTCACCTGATGAAATCATATCATCAATGATAAGAACATCTTTTCCGTCTACATTTGAGCCGAGGAACTCGTGTGCCACGATAGGGTTGCGTCCATCTACGATACGGCTGTAATCACGTCTCTTGTAAAACATACCCATGTCAACGCCGAGTACGTTAGCAAGGTAAATAGCACGATTTGTTGCGCCCTCATCAGGTGAGATGATCATAAGGTGGTCTGCATCTATGGTAATGTCTTTAACATTCTTTAAAATGCCTTTGATGAACTGGTAAGAAGGCATAACATTCTCAAATCCATTGAGCGGGATTGCGTTTACAACACGAGGATCATGAGCATCGAATGTAATAATATTATCTACACCCATATTTGTAAGTTCCTGAAGTGCAAGTGGGCAGTCAAGAGACTCGCGTCCTGTTCGTCTGTGCTGTCGGCTTTCATATAAGAATGGAAGGATTACTGTTATTCTACGGGCTTTTCCACCGACAGCAGCGATTACACGCTTAAGATCTGCGTAATGATCATCAGGTGACATGTGGTTTGTCTGGCCGCATACAGAATATGTGAGGCTGTAGTTTGTGACATCGACCATAATATAAAGATCATATCCACGCACGGACTGGTTGATAACACATTTTGCTTCTCCGGAACCGAATCTAGGTGTTGAAGGGCGGATGATGTAGCTATTTTTGTAATAATCCTTGAAAGCTATCTCGTTAGCATGCTCATGCTCGCGATGCTCTCTCCATCCCTGTAAATAGCTGTCCACTTTTTCAGCGAGACCTATACAGCTTTCTGTAGCAACAAGTCCAAGTGTACCTGTAGGCATAGTTTCCAAAATTCTCTCATCGTTTGGCATTATTGTTCCTCCATAAATTGTCAATGTAAATAAAATGTTTTTATAATAAAAAGCAATTACCGCATGGTATGCTTCTTAATTCGAATATCATCACCAAATAGTTTAATGATAGTGTAGCTGTCAGAAATGCGTGACAGAGTACGCTCTGAATAAATATCTGCTACCTGGGCCAGATTCAGGTTAGTGGAAATAATCGTTGATCTGTGGCGCAGGATCCTTTCATTTACACATAAAAACAGCTGCGAAGTGGTAAATGAATTTGAAAGTTCTGTACCGAGATCATCTATTATAAGAAGATCACAGTCAAAAATGTTCTGGTGTGCTGCGATCGCATCAGAATCTTTTTCAAACACACCTTTGCTTAATATATCAAATAATTGAAAGGCTGTAAAGTATATTACGGAATGACCTGAATCTAATAAATCTTTTGCAACGCAATTGGATAAAAAAGTCTTTCCAACACCGGTATTGCCATATAAAAATAGATTTTTAGGTTTATTTTCGAAGTCATCAATGAAGCGGTGACATTCATAAACAGCATTTTTCATCGTTTTAAGGGATGAAAGACCTGTTGCCGGATTTATATCGGAATCGGAATAATAATCATATTTAAATGTTGAAAAATTTTCACGTTCCAGAATTTCTCTGATATTTGACTGGGAATAAACGGTGTCAATTATAGCCTGTTTGAAACAATGGCACTTCTGACCATTTATATAGCCTGTATCCCGGCAGTCAGAGCAGGTGTATACCGGCTCAAAATAGTCAATAGGATAGTGGGTGGCTTCAAGAAGAGCAGCCCTCTCCTCTTTGTAATCGGCAATAACAGCCTTTAAATCTGCAAGGGCGAGTGTATCTCCGTCCATGAGCTTTGCAGCCTGTTTTACGGAAACAGAGGCTATGGAGTCATCTATTTCTTTTAGGCGCGGAACTGCTTTGTAGGCAGCCTGGATACGTTTTTCATGTATAAATTTGTTCTGCAGCTGACGCTTATCGTAAGCACGCATGATCTCATCATATTGAGTATTGGAAAGTGCCATAAATTCCTCCGTTTTACTGGTATGTACTCTCGGAATCTTCTTTAAACGAATAATTCTGGCTATATTTCCGATATACTGCTTCCATTTTCTCGTCGTACACACCGTGTACGCACTGCGAAAATGTCATTGTATATCAAAAATCTATCTCAGAATTCTTCATTTAGAAGATTCCGAGAGTACATTGGTTATGAATTGAGAAGTAATTTCTCAAGCTGATCATAATCCTGAGTACGCTGGTCAAAATTATTAAACTTATTGTGTTTAGATTTGCTGACATTTTCAGCTGTCCTGCTGGCAGCCTGTTTATTCTTTGAAAATGACTGGTCAAGCCGGGAAACATCATTCATATTGTGGACGTTATTCCGGTACCAGTTAGTTAATATTGTGTCTGTGTATTCAAAGCTGGGCTGGTGTGTAGCGGTTATAGTCCGCTTGCACGCTTCATTTATAAGCTCTATTGTAAAATTATATTCATTGTTCCATTTGCTTATAAAATCCATTTCAGATTGTATGAGATTACGTCCAGTGATACCGAGTGCTTTCATCACTGCATAATAAGCTTTAGAATGTGCAGCTGAATCATTTTTTGCCTGTTCGACCGTTGATATTCCTGAATCCGCCCATCCAAGTGCAACCTTATCCATGTATCGCAGGCTTGAATGTCCTTTTGAAATACAATATTCAACAAGATATGTAACGAGCTCAGGCGAAAATTTGAGCTTATCAAGCCAGTAAAGAATAATGTTGGTATCAGAAGAGGACATCGGGTGTTTTAAGTATGTTTCTATAATAAAAAATAATTCTGAAATATCAGGATCACTTCTGAAATGCTTTATCTCATCAAGAGAATATTCCCTGCGTGTCTGCTTTTGAGGAGCAGGTTTTTTGGCATATGATGCAATAATGTTTTTATTTGAACCGGGTACCTCAGTTGAAGCAGCATCGATCCTGCTTATATCAGTTGAAGCAGCATCGATCCTGCTTATCTCAGCTGAAGCAGCATCAGCCCTGCTTATCTCAACAGGAAGAAGTGTAAGTCCTGTTACATTTCCCTGTGCATCTGTGTCTATACGGAGTAAGCCTTCTTTTGTCCAATAGTTAAATGCGCGCATCACATCCTTTTCGGTCTGTTCAAAGTGATCTGCTATGGAAGAAACAGATATTGTGTGATCAGAAGAAGAAAGTGTGCGAAGCAGATATAAGTATATTTTAACGAATTCTCCGTTTGCCAAGGGCATGTATCTATCTATAAAAATATTGGGCACAACAGTGTCAGGAGACACGATATTACTGTATAAATTAATAGTTGCCATGTTTTTATTACCTCATTTGAATTTAACCTGTGTGAAATTATAGCACAATAATTCGATGGTGTGAAGAATAAATAAATCCACCATAATTCACAGGAGGGGGTATATATCCACTGTGTAAAATTGTGGATAAAGTGGATAAAAATGAGGATAACCTAAAAATCAATATTGTAGTTGGTAATAAAAAGTGGATAAATTCATAAAAATTCCACATGCAAAAATGTAGTTTTAAACATTTTACATGTGGATAAAGTGGATAAGTTATTTCTTTAAAAGCGATTCGCCTATTTCTACAACATTTCCGGCTCCCATAGTTATCAACAGATCACCGTTTACACAATTTTCTGATAAAAATTTTTCTATTTCATCAAATGAAGGAAAATAGTGCGCATTCTTCCCTTTTCCAAGCAATAATGATAAAATATCTTTTGAAGATATGCCATACGTATTTTTTTCGCGTGCAGCATATATATCAGCAAGCACGATCATATCTGCCATAGAAAGAACATCAGCAAAATCATTTAAAAATGCTTTTGTGCGGGAATAAGTATGTGGCTGGAATACGAGCACAAGTCTTTTGTGTGGATAATTGAGTGCTGCATTTAAGGTTGCACGGATTTCGGTTGGATGGTGTGCATAATCATCTATGATCGTGATCCCGTTAACAGTTCCTTTGTACTGGAAACGCCTGTCAGCGCCACCAAATTTTGAAAGTCCGCTTATTATTGCGTCCGGCGAAATTCCAAGATCGATCGCAAGGGCGATGGCGGAAAGACTGTTGCTTATATTGTGGGCTCCGGGAACATTTAAAGTTACATCAAAAAGCTTTTGTCCGTGATGCATGGCACTAAAAGATGCACAGGCTTTTTCATTATAAGTAATATTTTCAGGGTAGAAATCATATTTTGAATCAAAGCCATATGTGACAACCTGTTGAGGAAGATCTTTGACGATCTCTTCATAGTTGTCAATTTCACCATTGATTATAGTTGCACCGGATGTAAGTGTGTTTGCAGCAAACTTATGGAATGAATGGCGGATATCATCAAGATCTTTAAAGAAATCAAGATGTTCTGCTTCTATATTTAATATGATACTATATTTAGGTCTGAAATTTAAAAAGCTGTTTGTGTATTCACATGCTTCTGATACAAAATATTCAGATGAGCCGACTCTCAGGTTGCCGTGGATAGCAGAAAGAATTCCGCCGACAGTTATAGTAGGATCGGTTTCAGCTTCAAGGAGAATCTGGCTGATCATGGATGTTGTCGTTGTTTTTCCGTGGGTTCCAGCTACAGCAATGGACTGTTTATAGTTATCCATAATCTGTCCTAGAAGCTCAGCGCGTGTTAACATAGGAAGACCTGCAGCTTTTGCTGCGGCAAATTCAGGATTATCTTCACGGATAGCAGCTGTGTACACTACAAGGTCGATTCCCGGAATTATATTTTCGGCACATTGACCATAAAAAATGCGCATACCTTTAGCTTCGAGGGATTTTGTAAGATCGGATTCTTTTGAATCTGAGCCGGATATAGTAAAGCCTTCTTCGTGAAGTATTTCAGCCAGACCGCTCATGCTGATTCCGCCTATACCTATAAAATGGATATGGATTGGTTTTTGAAAGTTTATTTTATACATTAATTTATACCTGCCTGATTTTAATTTATTCCGTTTAATTATACAACGAAAGTAAGTATTTGGAAAGAGCAACTAACAATGCTTTTTAGGTAACGATCCGTTGCTGTTCACACCTAGCAGTGAGACCAGCAACGATAACCTCCATCACAAATTAGGCAAAATGACGAAAAAATAAGAAAATGAAAAACATAATTGTGAAAAATGTTGTATGGCAAGTGCTAGTGTGGTATAATCTGTTTAACATAATTTATGCCGCAATAGTTAATAAAACGCATCTGCAGATGCGTAAAACAGTTACAAAAATTAGGACAGACGAGGAGTGATAACGTGATTAAAAAAGAAATGATAGCCATGCTCTTAGCTGGCGGTCAAGGCAGCAGACTTGGAGTTCTGACGGCAAATTTAGCTAAACCGGCAGTTTCATTTGGCGGAAAATACCGTATAATAGATTTCCCGCTGAGCAACTGCATTAATTCAGGGATTGATACAGTCGGTGTGTTGACGCAGTACCAGCCTCTCAGGCTTAATACACATATAGGGATAGGTATTCCGTGGGATCTTGACAGAAATAATGGCGGAGTTACGATCCTGCCGCCTTATGAGAAAAGTGAGAACAGTCAATGGTACACAGGAACTGCAAATGCCATATATCAGAATTTAAAATATATGGAAAGCTATAATCCGGATTATGTACTCATACTTTCCGGAGATCACATTTATAAGATGGATTATGAGGTTATGCTGGATTTCCATAAGGAGAACAATGCGGATGTTACGATCGCAACAATGCCGGTTTCAATGGAAGAGGCAAGCCGCTTTGGAATAGTGATCGCTGATGACGATGGAAAGATTAACGATTTTGAAGAAAAGCCGGAAAAGCCAAGGAGCAATCTTGCATCAATGGGAATATACATTTTTTCATGGCCGGTTTTACGAGATGCGCTTATTTCCCTTAAGGATCAGCAGAGCTGTGATTTTGGCAAACATATTATTCCATATTGCTTTAAAAACAACAGGCAGATGTATGCTTATGAGTTTAACGGATACTGGAAAGACGTAGGAACTCTTAGTTCTTATTGGGAAGCCAATATGGAACTCATTGATCTCATACCGGAGTTTAATCTTTACGAGGAATACTGGAAAATATACACAAAAAATGACGTGATAGTTCCTCAGTATATAGCTGACGAAGGGCATGTCGAAAGATGTATCATGGGAGAGGGTACAGAATGCTTCGGACATGTACAGAATTGTGTTATTGGCGCTAATGTACAGATCGGCAGGGGAGCTGTCATACGGGATTCGATCATAATGAGAGACACAGTTATAGGCGATAATGTCACAATTGATAAGTCTATAATTGCAGAAAATTGTAAGATAGGCAGCGATGTAGTGCTTGGATTTGGCGATGAAAAACCAAATGTATTGAACGAGAACATATATGGTTTTGGACTTGTTACAATAGGAGAAGATTCTGTTATACCGGATGGGGTAAAGATCGGAAAAAATACAGCAATATCAGGAGAAACATATATAGATGATTATCAGGATGGCATATTGCCGGGTGGAGAAGTTATTATTAAGGCAGGTGACGGAAAATGAAGGCATTAGGAATTATACTGGCTGGTGGAAATAATAATCGTATGAAAGGCCTTACACATGAAAGGGCTGCATCGGCAATGCCGGTAGCCGGAAGCTTCAAGGGTATCGATTTTGCCTTGAGCAGCATGACAAATTCCCACATCCAGACGGTTGCTGTACTTACACAATATAATGCCCGTTCGCTTAATGAACATCTAAGCTCATCCAAATGGTGGAATTTTGGCAGAAAGCAGGGGGGATTATATTTGTTTACCCCTACAATCACTGCAGAAAACGGCGACTGGTACAGAGGAACAGCTGATGCAATGTACCAGAATATTGAATTTTTAAAACGCAGGCATGAGCCATATGTGATCATAAGCAGCGGAGACTGTGTATACAAAATTGATTTTAACAAAGTCCTAGATTTTCATATTGAGAAAAAAGCAGACATCACCGTTGTGTGCAAGGATATGCGTGCAGATGTTGATGTAAGCCGTTTTGGAGTAGTAAGGATGGGCGAAGACGGCAGGCTTACTGAATTTGAGGAAAAGCCTATCATGGCACAGTCGAACACAATATCGACAGGAATCTATATAATAAGAAGACGCCAGCTTATTGAGATATTGGAGAATGCCGCAGAGGAAGGAAGATATGATTTTGTAAATGATGTGCTTGTCAGATACAAAAATATCAAGAAGATATATGGATATAAGATCAATTCATACTGGAGCAACATTGCGGATGTGGATGCATATTTTTCAACAAATATGGATTTCCTAAGACCGGATGTAAGAAGCTTTTTCTTCAAAGAAGAACCGACCATATGCTCAAAGGTAGAAGATTTTCCACCTGCCAAATATAATCCGGGGGCAGATGTGAACAACAGCCTTATATCCAGTGGATGCATTATAAATGGAAAAGTAAAGAATTCCATATTATTCGGGCAGGTATTTATTGGGAAAAATTGTGAGATCATTAATTCCATAATATTGGATGACGTATATATAGGAGACAATACAAGGGTAGAAAACTGTATAGTAGACAGCAATACAACACTTAATCCTAATACATATTATTGTGGAAAAGATGAAATAAAAATTGTGTCTGAGGATAATGACAGATACGTAATCTAACAAAAAAACAGACGAGGGGGACAAAAAATGCAGATTACAGACATCAGAATTCGTAAAGTAGAAAAAGAAGGAAAAATGAAAGCTGTAGTATCAATCACGATTGATGACGAATTCGTAGTTCACGACATCAAAATTATCGAAGGAGAGAAGGGTCTTTTTATTGCGATGCCAAGCCGCAAAGCAAATGATGGGGAGTATAGAGACATAGCGCATCCGATCAATTCAGGTACGCGTGAAAATATCCAGAAATTGATATTGGATAAATATAAAGCAGAGATTGAAACTGCTTAGGTATATGAACTATAATAGGGACAGATGCGAAAGCATCTGTCCTTTTAAGTTATAAACAATATGAAATGAACATATAGCTATACTATTCGTCGGAATGTGTGGACATGGGAGGTACTGATATGATCATAAACAGAGATAATATAAAAAACACATTTGCAGAATATACTGATAAATACAACTCAGAAGATCCGAAGATAAAACTTAAAATAGACCATACTTATCGCGTGGCAGATTTATGTGAGAAAATAGCACAGTCGATTGACACTGACACAAATAAATGTGACATAGCATGGCTTATAGGAATGCTTCATGATGTAGGAAGGTTTGAACAGATAAAAAGGTATGGGACGTTTAATGATTCAGAGTCTGTAGATCATGCGAATTTTGGAGCAGATCTTCTTTTTAAAGACAATCTGATAGAGGATTATGTGCCGGATTTTTATAGTGATAAATATGCAAAAATCGTAGAGACAGCGATAAGAAGCCACAGCTGCTTCAGGCTTGATGAATCGCTTGATGAGGAAACCCTTATGTTTTGCAATATAATAAGGGATGCGGATAAAATAGATATATTTAAGGTAAACATAGACACTCCGGTTGAGGAAATATATAACGTTACAACAAAAGATCTTAAGAATTCCGAAATAACACCTGAAGTTATGCAGGCATTTGATGAGCGGCATGCGGTACTCCGTTCACTAAAAAAGACGGCGGTTGATAATGTTGCCGGACACATTGCACTTGCGTTTGAACTCGTATATCCAATCAGTTTAAAGATTACTAAAGAGCAGGGATATCTTGATGAAATGATGGATTTTAAGTCAGACAACATGTATACAAATGATCAGTTTAAGCAGATAAGAAGAAAGATAGATGAATATGTACAAAGTAAGAATAGATAATTTTGATCTGGAACAGGTCGCAAAAAGTGGTCAATGCTTCAGATGGATAAAAAACGGTGAAAATACATATAATATAGCGGCTTTTGGCAGAGAAGTAGATATAACCCAGAACGGAAATGAATTTACACTCAGCTGTGATGAGGATGAATGGAACAATATATGGAAGGACTATCTGGATATAGACACAGATTATGGAAAGATAGCAAAGCTGATAGAAGAAGGGGATGATGAACATCTAAAGGAGGCATACAGGCTTGGCTTTGGAGTCAGGATATTAAAACAGGATCTGTGGGAGATCATAGTAACCTTTATGATCTCACAAAATAATAATATAAAACGGATAACAAACAGTGTTGAGCTTCTATGCAGCAGGTGCGGAAGAACTTTACAGGGAAGTATGGCAAGATATGATTTTCCTAAGCCGGACGAAGCAGGGGATGAAATATTCGAAGATCGGAGTATGGGATTTGGATACAGAGCAGCATATTTAAGGGAGTTGTTTGAATTTGCCCGCATGACACCGGACTGGCTTGATAATCTGAAAAAAATGAGCTATGATGAGGCAATGGCAGAACTGCTGAAGAGAAAAGGAATAGGTAAAAAGGTGGCTGACTGCATATGTCTTTTCGGACTTCATCATGTTGATGCTTTTCCGATAGATACACATGTAAAGCAGCTTCTGAACGAATATTACAAAGATGGTTTTGACTTTGAAAGATACAAAGGTGTTGCAGGAATCATCCAGCAGTATTTATTTTATTATGAACTTATCAAGGAGAAAAAATAATGTTTGTTATAGTAGGACTTGGAAATCCTGACAAAAAATATGAGCATACAAGACATAATATAGGATTTGATGTGGTAGATGCGCTTGCAGCGAAATACAATATAGATATAAAGGATAAAAAGCATAAGGCACTCTGTGGAACCGGTGTGATCGAGGGTATGAAGGTACTTCTTGTAAAACCACAGACATATATGAACTTAAGCGGAGAATCGGTAGCTGATGTTGTCAATTTTTATAAGATAGACCCGGAAGAAGATATGATAGTGATCTTTGATGATATCTCTCTTGAACCGGGAAGGATAAGAATACGCAAAAAAGGAAGCGCCGGTGGACATAACGGAATAAAAAATATAATAGCAATGACAGGAACAAGCGGCTTTAAGCGCATAAAAGTCGGTGTTGGAGAAAAACCGCAGGGCTGGGATCTGGCGGATCATGTACTTGGAAGATTCAGTGATGAAGACAGACAAAATGTAGAAGAAGCGATAAAAAACGCAATAGATGCAGCAGTACTCATTATGCAGGATGAGACTGACCGGGCAATGAATTTGTATAATTAACCCAGATTCCATATATAGGAGTGATGTTATGAAAGCATTTACAAAACCTCTTTTTGATCTTGCCGGTTTTGATGAGATGACAAAAACCGCAGAAAATAATAAGGGACTTATATCCGTAACAGGATGCATAGATGCCCAGAAGCCGCAAATGATATACGCATTTGGCGGCGATAAAAAAAACAAATTAATAGTAACTTTTCATGAACAAAAGGCGAAGGAACTGTACGAGGAGTACAGTTTTTTTGACCGGGAGGTAGTGTATTATCCGGCAAAGGATATGTTGTTTTACCAATCAGACATAAGAGGAAACCTGCTTACGGCAGAGCGGATCAAGGCACTTAAAGCGATCAGGGAAAATGAACATGTGACGCTTGTTACAACCTTCGATGCCCTTATGAATACTATGGCACCACTCGAAAGCATGTGGGACAGTGTATTAAGCCTGGAAAGTGGTCAGACGGCTGATATGGAGGAACTTACTGCAGCTCTTGTAAGAATGGGCTACGAAAAAGAATATCAGGTAGAAACAATAGGACAGTTTTCTGTAAGAGGAGGTATTCTGGATATTTTTCCGCTTACGGAAGAAAATCCTATAAGAATAGAATTCTGGGGAGACGAGATAGATACAATCAGGTATTTTGACTGCGAAAGCCAGAAGTCAATAGAGTCCGTGGATGAAATATCCATATACCCGGCAAGTGAGATCGTTCTTACCGATGAAAAGAAGAGTGAAGGAATACAAAAAATGTTGGATGAGGCTGAAAGAGTCTCAGAAAAATTGCGCAAGGACATGAAAACCGAGGAAGCATACAGGGTAAGCTCAACGGCGAAGGAACTCGCAGAAGAGTGGGGAGAATTGTCAATGTATGCTGGAATGGATGCATTTTTATCATATTTTTTTGATGAAAAAGTAGGCTTGCTGGATTATTTCAATAAGGATAATACTTTTATTTTTTTTGATGAGCTTACGAGATGCTTTGAGCAGGGAAAACTTACAGAGACAGAAGTTTCTGAAAGCATGAAACACAGGCTGGCATCAGGATATGTTCTTCCGGGACAGATGGATGAGCTTTTTTTGCATAAGCAGATTGCAGCAAAGCTTGATCAATTTTCCTGTATTTCATTGGCTGCGCTTGATACAAAATCAAACGGGATAAAGCTCAATGGACAGTATGCGATACATTGTCAGAGCGTAAGTGCATATAATAACAGCTTTGAGCTTCTCATAAAAGATTTAAAAAGATACAGGAAAAACGGATACAGGGTGATTTTGTTATCCGGTTCAAAAACCAGGGCAGAAAGACTGGCACAGGATATAACAGATGAGGGACTGCCGTGCTTTTTTACAGAGGATTATGACCATGAATTGTGCGAAGGACAGATAATGGTGTGCTTCGGAAAAGTAAGACGTGGCTTTGAGTATCCGATATTAAAATTTGCCGTTATAACAGAGTCAGATATATTTGGCGCTGAAAAGAAAAGAAAGAAAAAGAAACACAGAACATATGAGGGGGAAAAGATACAAAGCTTTACCGACCTGGCTGTTGGGGATTATGTTGTACATGAAAATCATGGACTTGGAATATATAAAGGCATCGAAAAGATAGAGGTTGACAGAAAAGTCAAAGACTATATAAAAATAGAATACCAGGGTGGAAGCAACCTTTATATACTGGCAACCCAGCTTGACCAGATACAGAAATATGCTGGCAGGGATGCAAGAAAACCAAAGCTTAACAAACTTGGCGGCCAGGAATGGACGAAAACAAAAAACCGTGTGCGGGGAGCTGTAAAAGAAATTGCAGCAGATCTTGTAAAGCTGTATGCACAACGTGAGGAGCAAAACGGATATGCATACGGACCGGATACGATATGGCAGAGAGAATTTGAAGAATTATTTCCGTTTGAAGAAACAGAAGATCAGATAATGGCGATCGATGCCACAAAGCAGGACATGCAAAGCCACAAGATAATGGATCGGCTCATATGTGGTGATGTAGGATATGGAAAGACAGAGATTGCGATAAGGGCAGCTTTTAAAGCTGTTCAGGAAGGCAAACAGGTTGCATATCTTGCACCGACAACAATACTTGCGCAGCAGATCTATAACACATTTTCGCAGAGGATGAAAGATTTTCCTGTAAATGTCGACCTTATGTGCAGATTCAGGACTGCAGCAGAACAGAAAAAGACAATAGAAAATTTAAAAAAAGGACAGGTAGATATAGTTGTCGGAACACACAGGATACTGTCAAAAGATGTTGTGTTTAAGGATCTGGGGCTTTTGGTAATAGATGAGGAGCAGCGTTTTGGTGTTGCCCACAAAGAGAAGATAAAACAGCTTAAGGTAAATGTGGATGTGCTTACACTGACTGCTACACCGATCCCGCGTACTCTCCATATGAGCCTTATTGGAATAAGGGATATGAGTGTTCTTGAGGAACCACCTATGGACAGGGTACCGATACAGACTTATGTTATGGAATATAATGAGGAGCTTGTCAGGGAAGCGATAAACAGGGAACTTGCGAGAAAAGGACAGGTTTACTATGTATATAATAAGGTAAGGGATATAGACGAGGTTACGGCAAAAATCCAGGAGCTTGTGCCGGAGGCAAATGTTGCGTTTGCACATGGACAGATGAAAGAGACAGAGCTTGAAAAGATCATGTATCGTTTCATAAATGGAGAGATAGATGTTTTAGTATCGACTACGATAATAGAAACAGGGCTTGACATTTCAAATGTCAATACAATGATAATACATGATGCTGATAATATGGGATTGTCACAGCTGTATCAGTTAAGAGGACGTGTTGGTCGTTCGAACCGGACAGCATACGCTTTTCTTATGTACAGGCGGAATAAAATGCTTAAGGAAATTGCAGAAAAAAGGCTTGCAGCAATAAAGGAATATTCCGATCTGGGAAGCGGCTTTAAGATCGCTATGAGGGATCTTGAGATAAGAGGAGCCGGAAATCTGCTTGGAGCACAGCAGAGCGGTCATATGGAGGCTGTTGGATATGATCTTTACTGCAAGATGTTAAGTGAAGCGGTAAAAGAGGCAAAAGGCATTGAAAGTGTGGAGGATAAGTTTGAGACAGCGATCGATGTGTCGACAGATGCATATATACCGCCGTCATATATTTCAAACGAATTCCAAAAGCTTGACATTTACAAGCGGATTGCAGGTGTTGAAACAGAAGAAGACGGAGATGAGATGTTAGAGGAGCTTATAGACAGATTCGGGGAACCGCCGAAATCTGTCATAAGTCTGCTTAAAGTGGCAAGACTTAAAGCAGCCGCACACAGTGTATATATAAAAGAAATAAAACAAAATGGACAGATTTTAAAAATCACAATGTTTGAACGGGCAAAGATAGATCCTTCAGGGATACCTGATCTGATCGCAGAGTACAGGTCATCACTTAAATTTATGACTGATCAGGAAAATCCGTATTTTACGCTTGATATGGCAAACGGAGTAAAGAAAAAACAGCAGGATGTCCTTATGGTTGTAGAAGAATTGACAGAAAACATTCGTAAATTTCTTATGTAAAGTGAACAAAATTACAGAAAATTTTTATATAATGATAAAACTCTTGCGGTGAAGTCGTAAAAGCACTATAATATACAAGCGATGCTATGCCAAAAATAGTATCAAAACAACGGATTTCCTTATAGGAGGATATATGAAAGCAAAGAAAATTGCAGCACTTTTGTTAGCTGCTTCACTTGCAGCCACAACATTTACGGGCTGCGCAATAAATAAAAACGCAACAGTGGCAACATTAAATGACGAAGATATTTCACTTGGACTTGTAAATTTTATGATCAGATATGTCCAGGCTTCCAGTGATGACATGTATATTCAGTACATGGGTGAGGGATACTGGAATCAGAGCTATGGTGGAAATGGTACTGTACTTGACATATGGAAAGATAACGCTATCGAGCAGGTTCATGAGTTATACACACTTAAAGATCATATGTCAGATTATAATGTAGAGATATCTGATGATGAGCAAAAGAAGATAGATGATGCCGCAAAGCAGTTTATGGATGACAATTCAGACGAAGCTATAGACGAGATGGGGGCGACAGAGGATATTGTTAAGGAATATCTTAAACTTAGACTTATAAAGAGCAAGATGTATGCGGCAATTGTTGCAAATGCTGATTCGACAGTAACTGACGAGGAAGCAAATATGGCTGCATACACAATGATACAGATCAATTATGCCGGTCATTACGATTCAAGCTACCAGTATCAGGCATATAGTGATGAAGAAAAAGCGCAGTTTAAGCAGCAGGCTGATCTTTTAGCACAGACAATTTCAAATGGAGCATCAATGGAGGATGCCGCACAGGCAGTCGGACTTACTACAACAACAGGAACATATGCGACATATGTAGACCCATCTACAGCATCTGATGACAGTGAGGATTCTACAGAAAGTACTGAATCAGAGAATACACAGAGCAGCAGTTCAAAGAAAGAGGACAGTGTATACACGACAAACTCGATCGATAGTGCAGTGGTAGATGCCCTTAATTCGCTTGAAGAGGGACAGACATCTGATATGATCACAACAGACAGCTCATACTATTTTGTACGTCTCGACAGAAAGACAGACAGCGATGCGACAGAATCAAACAGAAAAACTGTAAAAGGAAATAAAGATGACAAGTATTATAATGGTATAATTTCTGACTGGCAGGATGATGAAAAGTGGAAAGTAAAAGAAAATCAGCTAAACAAAATAGATATTCATAATTACTTTACAACAAAAACAAAGACTACAGAATCATCACAGACAGAATCTACTGTATCGGATGATACAGAGTTTGTACCTGTAACAGAGACAACAGAGGCAGTGCAGGCAACAGAAACGACAGAGAGTGAACAGTAATGAAAGACAATATAGTACTTATCGGGATGCCCGGGGTTGGAAAAAGCACGGTAGGAGTTATCCTTGCAAAGATGATCGGTTATCAGTTTACAGATGCGGATCTTCTCATTCAGAAGCAGGAGGGAAAATTGCTTCATGAGATCATCGCTGAAAACGGAACGGATGGTTTCATAGAAATCGAAGAACGTGTAAATGCATCAATCGAAGCAAGCCACACGATAATAGCTACCGGAGGCTCAGTTGTATATGGAAAAAAAGCCATGGAGCATTTAAGCCGCATAGGAACTGTTGTATATCTGAAGGTTCCTTATGATACACTCGAGAAAAGACTTGAGGATATAAAAGGCAGGGGTGTGGTCCTTAAAGAAGGACAGACACTTCGGACTCTTTATGATGAGAGAACCCCATTATACGAGAAGTATGCAGATATTGAGATTTCAGAAGATGGTCTTAATGTAGAGCAGACTGTCGAAAAATTGCTTGAAAGATTGAACAAATAGGTTTTTAACGAATATTATATTAGGAGGAAGTTTGACTCCTGAATTCTTAGAGGTGAAATATGGAACAGTACGTGATCAAAGGTGGAAATCCTTTATACGGTGAAGTTGAAATCGGTGGAGCCAAAAACGCAGCTCTTGCTATTTTGGCCGCTGCTATAATGACAGACGAGACTGTAACAATAGATAATCTGCCGAATGTCAGAGATATAAATGTACTTCTGCAGGCGATAGAAGAAATTGGAGCTCATGTAGAAAGAGTTGATGTGCATAAAGTAAAGATAAACGGATCTTTTATACGTGGTGTAAATGTTGACAATGAGTTTATCAGAAAGATTCGTGCATCATACTATCTTATAGGAGCATTACTCGGAAAATACAGACATGCAGAGGTAGCTCTTCCTGGCGGATGTGACATCGGAAGCAGGCCTATAGATCTCCATATGAAGGGATTTAGGTCTATGGGAGCTGAAGTTGACATAGCTCATGGTCTTGTTGTAGCTAAGGCTGAAAAATTAAACGGAACACATATCTATCTGGATAAAGTGTCAGTTGGTGCAACAATCAATATAATGATGGCAGCATCTATGGCAGAAGGAAAGACTGTTATTGAGAATGCAGCAAAAGAGCCACATGTAGTAGACGTAGCGAACTTCCTCAACAGTATGGGCGCAAATATCAGAGGCGCCGGTACGGATGTGATCAGGATAGTTGGAGTAGAGAAGCTTCATAAGACAGAGTATTCAGTAATACCAGATCAGATCGAGGCAGGTACATTTATGTTTGCTGTAGCAGCAGCAGGAGGAGATGTTCTGGTAAAAGATGTAATACCTAAGCATCTTGAAGCTACAACAGCAAAACTTCTTGAGGTTGGATGTAAAGTCGAAGAATTCGATGATTCTGTACGTGTTATATCTGACGGAAAATTAAAACATACACAGGTTACAACGCTTCCGTATCCGGGATTTCCTACGGATATGCAGCCACAGATGGCAGTTCTCCTTGGTATCGCAGAGGGAACAAGCACTGTGACAGAGAGTATATTCGAAAATCGTTTTAAATACGTTGATGAGCTTACACGCATGGGAGCAGATATTAAGGTAGAGAGCAATATCGCTATAATAAGCGGCGTAAACAGATATACAGGTGCGCGTGTGAATGCGCCGGATCTAAGAGCAGGAGCAGCGCTGGTGATAGCAGGTCTTGCAGCCGATGGAATAACTGTCGTCGACGATATTTATTACATTGAGCGCGGATATGAAGCTTTAGAAGATAAGCTTACAAAAATCGGAGCCACAATTGCAAAAGTAGAAGATGAAAAAGAACTACAGAAATTTATTTTAAAAGTTTCATAGATGATGGAGCATTTATAGTGACAGATATAAAAAGAACATGAAATACATTTAACAGATGTATTTCATGTTCTTTTTTATAGAACTGACTTGATAAATAAATCCCTGCGTGTAGACAGATCGATGATCGAGCCGTCATCAAGCTGTACCATAGGTCTTGAAAGGCTATGCTGGTTCAGCATTACAATGTTGCATGCATGACCATCGCTTAGGATTACACGATTGTTCTGATATGCAGATGCGATATGTTTTAAAAATGTCAGTATGTATTTAGTTTTATATTTCTGATATCCGTCCTTTTCAAAATTTGAGAGAACCTGGAATGGACATAATGGTGCGCGGTACGAACGTGCAGCGGTCATTGCATCATAGACATCGGCTATTCCGACGATCATGGCATAATCGTCTATAAACTTATCAGTAAGCTTTGAAGGATATCCTGAACCATCGCAACGCTCATGGTGCATGAGGGCAGCCTTTTTGATGCGGGGATCAAGCGGCTGTTTTTTTAGGATGTCATATCCGAAAATAGGATGTCTCTGGATAAGGGCAAATTCGCTGTCTGTTAATTTGCCTGGCTTATTTAAAACCTCATCAGGTATTTTTATTTTTCCGATATCGTGCAGCAGACCTGCCAGTGTCAAAAGATTAAGCTCTTCACGTCCAAGTTTAAGCCAACGTCCTATCATTCTTGAGATGAGCCCGACATTAAGACAATGGGAATAAAGAGGATCTGTAAGAATCCTCATATTGAAAAGCATGTCAAACAATTCTATAATAGTCTTTCTGCTTGTGAATAAATCAGAAACAGATGCTAAAAGCTCTGTCGTATCTATATCAGCAGAATCTTTGTAGGCCGCATTAAATACTTTTTTTAATTCATCAATACTTTGAAAATATTTGAGCTGAAAGTCTTTAAATTCATTAGATGCAGCAACCTTCTGTGAATGGGTTTTGCTTGCAGCGGCATGGGTTTTAGGTGCGGGGGTATCCGGATCGGTTCCCTCGACCATAGCGTATTCTACACGATAAAGCTTCATGCGGTTGATAAGCTGCCGGGTTACCTCTGTGTCTTTTTCAGCAAGAAGCTGACCGAGAGGAGTTTTGACTGGTTCAGCAATTATCATTCCGGTTTCCAATTCCTTTGGTGTTAATCTGCGCATAGAAAATCCTCCGTGATAATCTATTTTATAAAAACATAGGTAGTTATACCTATTCGCATATACTACAGTCAAGTATAAGGTTTAAAAGTTGGAAAGTCAATAATTGCTTGACAAATAACAAATAAGAGTGTAACATACATTGCGGAGATTTGAAAATTCAATATTGGTAATTTCTCTTATTCAGAGTGATGGAGATACAAAGGATCTGTGAAGTCACGGCAACCCCGTCTATGACAGGAAGGTGCCAACCTGAGCGAGTAAATCGAACAATAAGAGGATTTTTATTATCTTTAATTTTAATCCACTTATTCATTGAATAAGTGGTTTTTTAGTTACTGTTTGAAGCAAAAAGAGGTAAAAAGAGTATTGAAAGGAGACAAAATGGAAAAATTACTTTTCACTTCAGAGTCTGTTACAGAAGGACATCCGGATAAATTATGTGATGCAGTATCAGATGCTATTCTTGATGCATGCATGGAGCAGGATCCTATGAGCCGTGTGGCATGTGAGACAGCAAGCTGTACAGGTTTTATTCTTGTAACAGGAGAAATCACAACAAAGGCTCAGCTTGATATACCTGCGATCGTTAGAAAGACAGCACTTGAGATCGGATATGATGACGGAAAGAAAGGCCTTGACGGAAACTCATGTGCCGTAATGGTTTCAATTGATAAGCAGTCTGCAGATATTGCAATGGGAGTTGATAAGGCTCTTGAAGCAAAAGAAGGAGCTCTTAAGGACGACCTTGATACAGGAGCCGGAGATCAGGGAATGATGTTTGGATATGCAACAAATGAGACAGAAGAGTATATGCCTTATCCGATCGCACTTGCACACAAGCTTGCATTCCAGCTTACAAAGGTAAGAAAAGACGGAACTCTTACATATCTTCGTCCAGACGGAAAAACACAGGTTTCTGTAGAGTATGATGAGGCTGGAAAGCCAAAGAGACTTGAGGCTGTTGTACTTTCTACACAGCATGATGAAGATGTTACACAGGAGCAGATTCATGATGATATAAAGAAATATGTATTCGATCCGATCCTTCCAAAGGAAATGATCGATGATGAGACAAAATTCTTCATAAATCCTACAGGCCGTTTCGTGATCGGCGGACCACACGGAGATGCAGGACTTACAGGCCGTAAGATCATCGTAGACACATATGGTGGATATGCACGTCATGGCGGTGGAGCTTTCTCAGGAAAGGACTGCACAAAGGTTGACCGTTCAGCAGCATACGCTGCACGTTATGTGGCAAAGAACATTGTAGCCGCAGGAATCGCAGATAAATGTGAGATCCAGCTTTCATATGCAATCGGTGTTGCACAGCCTACATCTATAATGGTAGATACATTTGGAACAGGAAAAATCTCAGATGACAAGATCGTCGAAATAGTCAGAGAGAACTTTGATCTTCGCCCGGCAGGAATCATAAAGATGCTTGATCTTAGAAGACCTATTTATCGTCAGACCGCAGCTTATGGTCATTTTGGACGTACAGATGTAAAACTTCCATGGGAAGCAACAGACAAAGCAGAGGTATTAAAAAAATACTTATAATAAAACTATACAAATAGACTACACAAACGTCAGGACTGGCATTTTGCCGGACTGACGTTTATTTTTTTGATTATTTTACTATCTTTTTTTAGCTTGACTTTTGCCTTACACAAAAGATTAAAGTCAAAATAAAAAGGAAAGGATGGTATATGTTATGGAAAAACAGGAAAATAAAAAGTTACCAAAATACAGACCGGCATCCTGGTTAAACAGGGATGAAGACACATATCCGGCTACACCGGGCTCATTTGGAGCGCTCCCTTATATAAAAACTCTTGAGGATGTTGATTTTGTTGTGGCAGGAATTCCATTTGATTCACTGGCAAGCAACAGACCGGGTACAAAGCTTGGACCAAAGGCTATAAGAGAAGCATATGGACGTGTTTCATATACAGAGGGAATGGGAATAGAAGATGCATTTGATATTGTATCAGGAGTTGATTATGGAGACTTCAAAGTAATAAACGGAGATACAAAAAGAAGCTTTAAGACAATAACTGATGAGATGGAAAAAATATTAAGTGCAGGGGTTATCCCGGTCATACTTGGAGGAGATCATTCTATTACATATCCAGAGCTTCTGGCATATAAAAAAATATATGGACCGGTATCTATTGTGCATTTTGATTCACATACAGATACATGGGGAGGCGATGAATCGCTGGAATTCCCTAATCATGGAAATCCATTCAGAAATGCAATACTTACGGGATGCATTGAGCCAAAAACTTCTATACAGGTAGGAATGAGAGGGATCATGAAGGATGAGCATGATTATGATTTTGCCCACAGTCATGGTTTGGAGCAGATATTTGCTGTAGATCTACATAAGATGGGAGTATACGAAGCAGCAAAAATCATACGTCAGAAAGTGGGGAAATCGAAAGTAGTAGTTACATTTGATATAGACTTTGTAGATCCATCTGTAGCACCTGGAACGGGAACTCCTGTACCGGGAGGATTTAACTCATGGGAAACACTGGAACTTGTAAGAACGGCGCTTACAGGACTTGATATCGTGGGATTTGATCTGGTGGAGGTAGCCCCGAACTATGATCCGATGGAAAATACGCAGCTTATTGCAAATAAGATCGTTTGTGAATTCATAAATATAATAGCTGCAAATAAGGCCGGAGTAACAGAATACAAATATTTTGACAGAAAGCAGGTGTAGTTTATGTGGAATGAAAATATACCGGAAACTATGAAGAAACTTATAGATGAAAACAAAAGCGGAATAAATAAAGTGGCTGCATTTGGTGGTCTTCCTTTGAAAAGAGAATTCGATGGAGAAGACTTCTGTATCGTAGGCATACCTTATGATACCAGTACAACAAGAAGGGAAGGAACACGGTTTGGACCAAGAGCCATAAGGAAACAGTCGCCGAGATTATCAAACGAAAAAGTATATTCGCAGGATGCACATTACCTGGTAGATAATCTAAAAGGAATGGACTACGGTGATCTGCCTGTACTTGGGGGATATACTGAGGTGACATTTCAGGTTATCTATGAGGGAATGAAAAATGTATTGGAAAATGGATGTGTGCCTATTGTTTTAGGCGGAGATCATATAATTACATATCCGCAGCTTAGGGCATATTCTGAAAAGTGCAAAAAACCGGTTGCAATAATTCATTTTGATTCTCATAATGACACAACAGATACACCGCAGGAGCGGTTTTATACACACGGTTCACCATTTAGAAGAGCGTTCGAGGATGGCTTTTTAGATGCAGCTCATTCGATACAGATAGGTATACGTGGATATAATGATTCACACCGACTTGAATTTGCAAAGGAGAATGGAATTGAAGTCATTACAGCACGTATGCTTCACAAAATGGGAATCGAAGAATGTGTAAGACATATAAAAGAACATGTTGGAGATGCACCATGTATAGTAACCTTTGACGTTGATTTTTTAGATCCTACAGTTGCACCTGGAACAGGAACACCGGTAGCCGGAGGATTTTCATCATATGAAGGTTATGAGATCGTAAGGGAAGCATTACCGGGGCTTAATGTACAGGGGTTTGATATTGTGGAAGTAACAGAGGACTATGATCCGGCTGAGATCACCGGATTATTTGCAGCACATCTTGTGATCCAGTATATGGTAATAATTTCAAAAAATAAAAAATTAAAGGGGGATAAATAATATGCTTGAGAAAATTCCAAATAAATTTAACCCGGAAAGAATGCCGCAGCCAAATGCGTTAGACAGTTTCTTAAGGCTGCCTTATAGTGAAGATCTGGATGGAGTAGATATTGCACTCGCAGGTATCCCGTTTGACCTTGCAACAAGCAACAGACCAGGAACAAAGCTTGGTCCGCGATATTTAAGAAGCCATGTATATAAGGGTGTAGATTGTGATGAAATTCTTGATTTTTATATCGGAGATAAATTAAAAATTGTGGATACTGGTGATTTTAAGCTTATGGGAGGCTATCTGCTGGATGCATTTGAACTTATAAAAGCGCAGACTAAGCGCATCCTTGATGCAAAAGCAACACCGGTTATTGTCGGAGGAGATCATTCTATAACATTCCCGGAGCTGGCTGCATATTATCAGGTGTATGGTCCGATGGCCATGATCCATTTTGACTCGCACCTTGATACGGGTATGTACCAGATGTGTCCGACAAAGGAGATATATACTCATGGAAATCCATTCAGTAATGCAATGAGAAAAGGGTATCTGGATGGAAACCATACCATACAGATCGGTATCAGGACGGGTTCTCCGAAGCTCAATGATGAATATACAAAAGAGTACGGACGGGAGATAATTTCGGCAAAAGAATTACATGCTATAAGTCATGAGGAAGCGGCCGAAAGGATAAGAAATAAGGTAAAGGATATGCCTTGTATCGTTACATTTGATATAGACTTCCTTGATCCTGCTTATGCACCTGGAACAGGAACTCCGGTAACAGGAGGATTTTCAGTATATGATGCACTCAGGATACTTGAATGCTCATTGCCGGGGCTTAACATAGTAGGAGCTGATCTGGTAGAGGTTGAACCATATTATGATCCGGCAGAGACAACTGCAATATCTGCAAATAATATACTGGCTAAGCTTGTTACATTAATAGCATATAATAAACTTTCAAAAGAAGATGCGCAGGCCGGTGCCACAGACGGCACACTGCCACAATAGAATATAGAAAGTCTGGATAAATAATAATAAAGTAAATAGCTGTTGTACTGGTAATAATTGTACAACAGCTATTTTAATTATGTCTGCTAATATGAACATCGGTTATTATTTATAAGAGCTATTTTGATATGATATTTTTGTTGTATGAAGCAATTGTAAGGAATTCAGATACTATTGCAGCTCCGGCAAGGGAAGTTATATTTCCTGTATCGTATTGAGGTGCAACCTCGACGAGATCAAATCCTTTTATATTAAGACCCGGAAGTGCAAGCCGAAGCAGCTTTAAAGTTTCAGCGGTAGAAAAACCACCGATAACCGGAGTACCTGTTCCCGGTGCATAAGCAGGATCGATAAAGTCGATATCAAATGTAACAAATGTCGGGCGGTCGCCTACGGCTTTGCGTATCCGCTTTGCACCCTCCTCTATGCCTATGTGATGAAGCTCCTGGGCATTTAAAATTGTCATTCCGTGTTCTTTTGCAAAGTCATGATCGTGTTCTTCGCCTGTCCGCAGACCTACCTGGATTCCGTGAGAAGCATCGAGACTTCCTTGATTTATAGCCATTCTGAAAGGAGTACCATGATTTATCTGGCAGTTTCCATCCTCATCAGGTGAGTCCCATGTATCAGTATGTGAATCAAAATGGATAAAAGCCATTGGACCATATTTTTTCTCCATTGAGCGAAGCTCTGCAAATGTAAGTGCATGATCGCCGCCAACTCCTATTGTAACAGCATCTGTGTTGTTTAAGATATCATCTAACTGGCTTGTAACTGAAAGCATTGTCTCGTGTGCACTGTTATAAGGAATACTGAAATCGCCTAAATCCACAGCAGCAAAATTATCATGTGGGGCAAACTGGAATTCTATACTGTATTTCGGGAAGCCCCAGTGTTTACGGATTGCCCTTGGAGCAAAACGTGTTCCGGGTCTGTTGCTTGTAGCACAGTCGTAAGGCATGCCATATAATACAGCATCGAAGTCCTTTATGTCTTTATCGCATAACTGCGGAAGACCTGAAAATGTTTTTATTCCGGATGAGGGAAAGCTTGGCTCTTTATTTTCAGGCTTTTTCATATTTTCATTTTCAAACTGCTCAGTTAGTTTTTCGGTATCAGGAAACAGAGGAACACCATTTCCACGTACAAGAGTTCCAAGCTCTTTACGTTTGGCAATAGTGCCTATCATGTCGACAAGTATGCCATCCGCTGCCTGTACTGCAAGACCTCCTGCATCAATATCAGGTGCAACTTCTACCATGTCAAAACCTTTTATATCCAGTACTTTGCCGACCTCACGTACGACTTTTCTGGCAAAGGCAGTGCCGGGACCGCCGACAACAGGTGTTCCGGTGCCGGGAGCGGTAGCAGGATCAAGATAATCGATATCAAAAGTCATAAAACATGGTTTATCACCAACCTGATCGAGGATAGCCTTTATTACTTCATCCTCTCCCATATCATGCATTTCATATGCGTGTATTACTTTCATGCCTTTATCCTTGCCAAAGTCATAATATTCCTTGCTGTGGAAGCCCCCACGCATACCGATCTGGATCGAATGTGATGGCTCGATAAGTCCTTCTTCAAGTGCACGGGAAAAAGGAGTTCCATGGTCATAGCTTGTGCCGATACAACGCACATCACGATGTGAATCAAAATGTACAAGTGCCATCGGCCCGTAAAATTCTTTCATTGCACGAAGCTCAGGAAGAGTGATCGAGTGATCCCCACCCAGAATAACAGTGACAACACCATGCTTGAGAAAGTCTTTCATTGCAGCGGTGATCATATGGAAGGTTGGAAGGATATAGCCGTGATTTACCTCGATATTTCCATAGTCAGTACCATTAGCAGCTGCAGTTTCAACCTTAAGATTCTGATTGTAACCCATTGATTTCCAGTAGCATGTCCTAAGAGCATCTGGTGCGAAGCGTGTACCGGGCTGACCACTTGTAGCAGAGTCAAATCCTATACCGGCTACGACATAATCGCAGGTATCAAGATCTGCCTTATAAGGAAGGCTTTTATATGTGTTAAATCCTGTGTTTTCGTTTACCATATTATTTTACCTCCTGTTTTCCAAATTCATCATATTCAGTTATACCGGCTTTCCTGCAGGCAAGTAAGGTTAAATATTCGTTTATTATTCTCTTTCCGGCCTGAGCGGTTTTTTCGCTTGTGTCATACAGAGGATTTACCTCGACAAGGTCGAAACCGATAAAATTTTTGCCTATAAGACAATATCTCAATAATTCAATGGCATCCCATGTAGAAAATCCGCCACCTTCAGGTGTTCCTGTGCCGGGTGCATATAAAGGGTCGAGGAAATCAATATCAAATGTGACGAAAACCGGTGCGTCACCCAGTATTTTCCTGATCCGTGTGGCAGCTGCTTTAAGACCGATTTCATGAAGCTCATATGCAGGGATTACTGTCATGCCGTGATCTGTTGCATATTTGTAATCCTTGGAGTTGGGACCAGTGAGTCCTCTCATCCCTATCTGTATAGAATTTTCTGTGAGAATACAGTCATCTTCAATTGCATCTTTAAAAGGTGTACCATGATCTCTTGGAGCATCCTTTGGCATTGGGTGGTAACCTGTATCTGAATGGCTGTCGAAATGCAGGATTGCTACCTTGCCTATTGCTTCCTTATATCCTAAAAGCTCAGCGTAAGCTATTGAATGATCACCGCCTACCATTATAGGTATAACGTTTGCAGAAGCAAGTTCATTAACCGTATCTTGTATGCTCTTCATTGAAAAATCAGCATATCCATTCTGTAATGGAACATTTCCATAATCAACACCCTGAATGTGATCAAATAAAGTAATATGAAAGGCATCGCTGTAATTCTGGAATGCGTATGCATCTCTTATTGCATCAGGGCCGTTTCGTGTTCCAGGTCGAAATGTTACATTAGTATCGAAAGGAACACCGGCAATCGCAAAATCTATATCTTTTGTAGTTTTTACATTTGGTAGATTAAAAAATGTAGAGAAGCCGGTGCAGGCTGGTGTGTTTTTCTTACGGATAGGTTTGTATTCCTTGTGTTCCATAAATAATCCCTTCTTTCTTAAAAATTTTGAAAAAAGGATAAAGTCTTGTGTTACACAAAAGTCAAGTTTAAAATCATTAAATTAATTTTTTAAGTAAAACATGTTGACATATCCACTGAATAAGGGTAGTATGCATAAAAAAGTTAATGCTTCGATTGTTCCAAAGAGGGAACCCCAAATAGGGTTCTCTCTTTTTTTATTAATATTGAATTTAATGCGTTAATGCAAAAAACAATATTCAGGACAATAGAACAGGCACTGGGAGAGAGAGGAGAGATGAGCATGAGAAAATATGCTAAATATGTTTTACGAAGATTGTTAGCAATGATTCCTATATTACTCATAGTATCATTTGCGATTTTTTTCCTGCTGAGGATGTCAGGGAGCAGTGAACTGGCAACTATAATAGGAGAAAAGCAGGCAACAGAGGAATTGAAAGCTCAGGTCACAGAAGAATACGGATTGGATCAGCCAATGCTTCTTAGATATTTCGATTGGCTTAAGGGTGTTGCCGTAGGAGATTTTGGAAAGGACTATACAAGTGGACAGGATGTTGGTGAGTTAATAGCATCAAGAATACCGGTTACACTCGGACTTGTCGGAATAAGCTTTGCAGCAGGTACGATACTTGCAATTATCCTGGGTGTTATTGCTGCATTATATAAGAACAAACCGGTTGATACGGGAATTTCACTGGTTATGCTTTTCTTTTCAAGTGTGCCGTCATTCCTTGTATGTGTCATTGTTCTTATATTAATGGTCAAATTTGTACCGGGTTATTCATTTGTTGGAACATATAATAATACGGCAGAATTTTTCCAGAGGATCAGTGTTCCGGCAGCGATAATGGCCTTAGGTCAGCTTGCACTATTAGGAAGGGTTACTAGAAGCTCAATGACATCACAGCTTCAGGCGCCATATATAACGACGGCAAAGGCAAAAGGAATTTCAAGGAACTCGATAATCTTCAAGCATGCATTCCATAATGCAGTTATTCCGGTACTTACAGTTGCAGGCTCAACACTTGCAAGTTCAATAGGAGGAACGGTATTGATAGAGCAGATTTTTTCACTGCCCGGAATAGGAGGCCTGCTCATAAGTGGTGTACAGACAAGCAATTATCCGGTTGTACAGATACTTGTAATGATAATGCTTCTAATTTACCTTATGGTAAGTCTTATCGTGGATCTGCTTTATGTGATCGTGGATCCAAGAGTACAGCTTAAATAGGAGGGACTGATTATGAGAAGAAAAGAGAGAAAATCAGATAATGGAACTTTTTTTACAATACCTGTAATAATAAGCGGAATAGTCCTTCTGTTAATTTTATTCGGAGCTGTATTTGCAAAGTTTATAGCACCGTATAATCCGGAAGCCAATGATTATTCAGCAGCACTTGCAAGAGCTTTTACGCAGGGACATCTGCTTGGAACAGATAAGCTTGGAAGAGATTTGTGGTCAAGGCTGCTCTGTGGAGCACAGACATCAATTATAAATGCCATATTGATCGTAGTATTTGAGGTTGTTGTAGGTGTGCCAATAGGAATGATCTGCGGATATTACGGAGGAAAGCTTGATAACATCGTGATGAGAGTATGGGACATCGTCTGTTCAGTGCCAAGTCTTCTGCTTGCATTTGTACTTGTTGCTGCATTCGGAAAGGGAACATATTCAGGTGTAATAGCTATAGGAATCGTATATACACCACTTACGGCAAAGCTTTCAAGATCACTTATAATGACGGAAAAATCAGCGGTATATGTTGAAGCCTGTAAGAGCCTTGGATATTCAGATGCGAGAATAATGTTCGTACATATATTACCGAATATTGTTACAACAATGGTGGCACAGTTTACACTGGATATAGGTTCTGCAATAACGGCAATGGCCACTCTTAGTTATCTTGGAATCGGTGTACAGGCACCGGGAGCTGACTGGGGTACACTTTTAAAAGATGGTATGTCGATGCTTTATCTTAATCCGGTTCTGCTTGTGGCTCCGACAATTGCAATTATGATAACAGCTATCGCTATAAATATATTCAGTGATGGAATCCAGTCATACATTGATCCGGGACAAAGGAAGATGCCTACATTTAAACAGTACAGAAAAAAATTGCTTAAGCCTGCTTCAGGCAGATCTTCGGCTGATAAAAAGGATGCAGCATAAGAAAGCGGCACAGGAGCAATATAGGAGGAAGAAATATGCATGATAAAAATATATTGGAAATGAAAGATCTATGCGTAAATCTTATGACTGTAAGGGGCATTATATATGCTGTCCAGGGAGTAGATTTATCTGTAAAAAAAGGCGAAATACATGGAGTCGTAGGTGAGAGTGGCTGTGGAAAAAGCGTATCTACAAAATCAATAATGAAGCTGCATGATGATACAAAGACAGAATATACAGGTTCGATCATGTTTGATTCAGATGAGGGCGAGGTTGATATAACAGGACTTAATGAAAAGGCGATGACTAAAATCAGGGGAAATGAGATCTCAATGATATTCCAGGATCCCATGACGGCATTAAATCCTATAATGAGAGCCGGTGAACAGATCGCAGAGCAGCTCCGTGTGAAACGGAAATTAAACAAAATACAGGCGAAGGAAGAAACATTGCGCCTGTTTGAAAAGGTCGGGATACAGCCGGCTGAAAAAAGATATACGCAGTATCCATTTGAAATGAGTGGGGGAATGCTTCAAAGGGTAATGATAGCAATGGCACTTTCGTGTGATCCAAAGCTTCTGATTGCTGATGAGCCGACGACAGCGCTTGATGTCACAATCCAGGCGCAGATACTTCAGCTGATAAAAGGGCTTCAGAAAGAAATTGGAACCTCCGTTATCTTTATAACACACGACCTTGGGGTAATTGCCGAGGTGTGTGATTCAGTATCTGTCATGTATGCAGGAAAAGTTGTAGAAAGCGGACAGATTCTTGAAATTTTTGATAATCCTTCACACCCATACACAAAAGCACTTTTGGATAGTAACCCAAAAGAAGCTGATAGTGGTGAATATATGAAAACAATCTCAGGAGCACCGCCTTTGTTGTATGAAAAATTTGAATCGTGCCCATTTGCACCAAGGTGTGAGTACGCAACTGAAATATGCAGGCATGCTGTTCCGAAGAAAGCAGATATTAGTGCAACGCACAGTGTATCCTGCCACAATTATAAGAAACTGATAAAGGAGGCATAATATGGCTGATTATTTAGTAGAAGTAAAAGACATAAAAAAATATTTCAGACTTGATAATGGAAAGATAGATAAAGCAAAAGCAAAATATCTTCATGCTGTTGACCATGTCAGTTTCAAAGTCGAAAGAGGAGAAATTTTTGGAATAATCGGAGAGAGCGGTTCCGGAAAATCGACGATCGGAAGATGCATACTCGGCCTTTTGGAAATCGACTCAGGGGAAGTATATTTTGATGGGAAAAAAATAAGCGGATTGCCGGCCAGACAGATGAAAGAATATCGGAAAGATATGCAGATGGTATTCCAGAATCCGCTTGCATCTTTTAATCCGAAAAAAACAATAGGTTCAATTTTTAATGAAATTGTAAAAGTATACAAGATCCCAAAAGAAGAGGGGAAAAAACGTATACATGAGCTTGTCGAATATATAAACCTTACAGATGATGTCCTTACGAGGCTGCCGAAAGAATTAAGTGGTGGACAGCTGCAGAGACTTGCAATTGCAAGAGCACTTCTCGTCCAGCCTAAATTCATACTGGCAGATGAACCGGTATCTGCACTGGATGTTTCAGTACAGGCACAGATACTAAACCTGATGATCAATCTGAAAAAAGAAAAAGGACAGACTATTTTGTTTATCTCACATGACCTGACTGTAGTCAGACATGTTTGCGATAAAGTTGCAGTTGTTTATCTTGGTGTGATAGTGGAGATGGGAACAACAGAAGATGTATATAACAATGTTCTTCATCCATACACTAAAGCACTTATATCTGCAAAACCTAAGGAACATCCTTTAGAGAAAAAAGAAAGAGAGCTTCTCGAAGGTGAGATTCCAAATGCCATTAATGTTAAAGAGGGCTGTAGATTCCGGGAACGTTGTCCAAGATTCCGAGAAGGCTTATGCAGTGAACGTACCCCTAAGCTTAAGAATATGGGGAATGGTCATTATGTGGCTTGTCACTATCCACTGGGCGCAACAGAATAGAAAAGAGGAGAAAAATATGAGGAAGAGATTTATTGCAACTACACTTACAATGGCAATGTGTGCTTCATTATTTGCAGGCTGCAGCTCTGGTAGCGGATCATCATCGCAGAGCGGAAGCTCAGCTTCAGGCGGAGATGTTACTTTTACGATAGGATTTAGCATGGAGCCGCCATCAATGGATCCGAAGGATTTTAATACAACAGCATGTACTCTTATTGGATACGACTGCTATGATACACTTCTTAATTTTGCAATGGACAGCTCTGAGCTTGAACCATGCATAGCAGAAAGCTGGGAGCAGGTAGATGATACAACATACACATATAAGATAAGAGATGATATCAAGTTCTCAGATGGAAATGCCATGACGATGGATGATGTATTGTTTTCGATGGAGCGTGTAAAAAATGACGCATATAGTATGAGTTACCTGTTTGATTCAGTCGATCATTTTGAAGTAGATGCGGATACATGGACACTTACGGTATATCTTAAGGAACCTAATGCTACATGGAAATTTGTTCCTGCCACATCACCTTGTACGATAGTTGAAAAAGCTGTTGTTGAAAAGGAAGGTGATGACTATGGACAGCTTACAGGCTCTGTTGTAGGTACAGGTCCTTATATGCTCGATAAATGGGAGTCGGGAACAGAGATTACATTGAAGAAAAATCCATATTATTGGAATGATCCGGATTCACTTGATGTAGATAAGGTCGTATATGAAGTTATAGAAGATGATACTTCAAGGGCACTTGCTGCACAGTCAGGACAGATTGACTATGCAAGAAATCTTACAACAGATACACTTCCGACATATGAATCAGCACAGAATATGACAATAAATGCATATGATGGCACAACGGCAAACTATCTGGCGTACAACTGCGAAAAAGCACCATTTGATGATGCAAATGCAAGAAAAGCGATTTCTTACTGCATAGATAAAGAGGCATATACAAGCCTTATTGGTGGAAAATATGCGACAGCCAAGAAATCATTGTTTATCCCGTCAAGTATGTATGAAATTGATAAGGATGCATGGAATGAGGAGGATGAAAGCCTCGAATCATACCAGCAGGATTACGCAAAAGCAAAAGAATGTCTGGCTGCTTCAAAATATCCGGATGGATTTGAATTTAACTTATATACAAGCGCAACATATAAGACAGGTGCAGAAGCGATCCAGAATATGATAAAAGAGTCAGGGCTTCCTATCACAGTAAACATTGTGGAATACCAGAATTCAGACAGCTTCTCAATATCATACGGATATACAACGGATGACGATGGACACAGAGTATATGATGCGTTGATGACAGGTTGGGTTTCAGACTGGCTGGATCCGACAGGTTACATGGCAAACTGCTTATATGGAAAGAGCAACTATGCAGGTGGAGCAAACAAATCAGCATATTCCAGTGACCAGTTTGATGATCTATTACATCAGTCATATCTTACAAGTGATGACGCACAGCGATCAGAGCTTATGCTTAATGCCATGAAGATAGCAGTTGAGGATTGTCCTGTTGATACATTATATGAAACAAAAGATACTTACATTATAAATGATAAATTTGAATATGAAGAAGGACCAAACTTCTTCTGGAACTTTAGTGTAGCTAATGTTCATTTAAAGAAATAGACTTAAAGTCTAAGGAGGTGTTGTAAATGTATTCTGCAGTTGATACTTTATGGATACTTTTAGCAGTCATATTAATGTTCATGATGCAGGCAGGCTTTGCAATGCTCGAGACAGGGTTTACACGTGCAAAAAATGCAGGAAATATAGCAATGAAGAATTTGCTTGATTTTGTAGTAGGTTCATTAGTTTTCTGGATTATCGGCTTTGGACTTTTACATAATACTTCTGTTGGTGGATTTATCGGGATTCCCGATTTATTCACCCAGGGTGATTATTCCCAGAGTGGTTTTCCGGGAAATGCATATTTTATATTTCAGGTAATGTTTTGTGCGACTGCGGCAACGATCGTATCTGGAGCAATGGCAGAAAGAACGAAATTTCAGGCATATCTTATATGTTCGGCAATATTAAGTGCGTTCGTATATCCGGTGGCAGCACATTGGATCTGGAATGCTGATGGATGGCTGAATAAATTGGGATTTCATGATTTTGCAGGTTCAACTGCGGTACATCTCGTTGGCGGTATGGCTGCCCTTGTCGGAGCAAAAATGCTTGGACCGCGTATTGGTAAATATGACCGTAAAGGAAAATCAAAGGCTATCCCGGGACATAATCTGTCTTTAGGAGTTCTTGGGATATTCCTGTTATGGTTTGGATGGTATGGATTTGATGCAGGCTCTACACTAACCATAACAGGGGATGATGCGATAAAGCTTGTAAGCAGTATTGTGGTAAATGTAACATTTTGTGCGTCAGCGTCATGTCTTATGGCAATGCTCGTATCATGGAGAAGATATGGCAAGGCAGATATAACAATGACGTTCAATGGAGCACTGGCAGGGCTTGTGGCGGTAACGTCCGGCTGCGATCAGGTAACGATTACCGGAGCTGTATGTATAGGTCTTATCACAGGATTTATAGTAGTATTTGCAATAGAATTTGTAGATATGAAATTAAAGGTTGACGATCCGGTCGGTGCTGTTTCGGCACATGGAATAAGCGGGGCACTCGGAACAGTGCTTACAGGTGTATTTTCTACAAAGATAGGTCTGCTCCATACAGGAAAACTAAGTGGCCTGTTAATACAATGTCTGGGAGTTATATGCGTGTGTGCATGGGTGATCGTATGCATGTCAATTGTGTTTGTGATCATGAAAAAAACTATAGGAATCCGTGTCAGTGAAGATGATGAGATGAAGGGTCTTGATTTTTCAGAGCATGGAATGGCACCGCTGATGGCGGGAGATGGCGAAAGCTATAGTGCAATGGCATCACCACAGCATCTGGTTGAACAGATCGACATGAGTGTACCGGATGAGGATGCACCACTTCCGGAAAAATATAAGGTTACCGACGGAAAAATGCGAATGGTGATGGTAATGATGAACCCTAACAGGCTTGAAGTACTTATGAAAGCTCTCGACAGGATTGAAATTACAGGAATGACCGTAACGAATGTGAGTGGATGTGGTATACAGAAAGGAAATACAGAGTATTATCGCGGAGCAGAGCTTGAATCACATCTTATCCCTAAGGTTAAGGTCGAAATTGTAATATGTGCTGTACCGCTTGCCCTTGTTATTGATACTATTAAAAAATCAATTTATACAGGAAAGATCGGTGACGGAAAGATATTTGTTTATGAGATTGATGACGTAATAAAAGTACGGACAGGATCACAGGGCAGGGAAGCACTCGAATAAAATAGCAAAAATACGCAAAAGCGCCAGAGATGGCGTTTTTTGCCGTATTGTAAAGGATGGTGGGATTATGGATGAGAAAAAGGATATGTTATCTATTTCGGAGATGGCAAAGCTCCGCCAGATAACGCCGGAAACATTAAGACACTACGACAGAATCGGGCTGTTCAGACCATCATATATCGATCCTGAAAGCGGCTACAGATATTATTCCATAACCCAGTATGAGGATCTGGGAACTATAGTGGAATTAAGGCAGCTTGGGATGAGCCTTGAAGAGATAAGTGAATATTATAAGAACAGAACACTTGACAGATCGGTGGATCTTCTTAAGAAAAGACTTGATATTCTGAAAATGGAAATAGAAGAAAAACAGAAGCTGGAAGAAATTATAGAAAGTAAAATGAGATTCCTACAGGGGATGCAGGAAAACCAGAATATAGGAGTCGTGTTTGAGGAACATCTTGGCGAAAGATATATGCTCACATATGGTGATATGGGTGTTAATATGAAACAGATGTGTTTAGACATTACAAAACTGGAAGGTCATATGAAAGAAATTGCACCGGTATTTGCAACTGACCGTGTGGGAGCATACAGTATAGCAGATGTATGTGGAATTACAAGTGATTTTAAGTTTGCACCATTTATAATGTGTGGAAGTGCATATAAAGAATCAGTTCATTATAAAGTAATTCCGGCAGGAAGGTATGTGAGCGTCTATTATAACGGACGGTTTGGACGCTATAACGATATTTTTATTAAGCTGAAGGATTATCTCAATACGCATAAATTAAGGCAGAACGGATGGATATACCAGACGTATGAAATAGATATAACAGTCACAAGCAATTTTGATGAAACTTTAATATTACTTCAGGTTCCGGTAGAAAATTTAAGTTAAACAGATTGACTTTTGCCTTGCACAAAGCTTTATCATTCTATTTATAAAATGAAAAGAGAGGTAGTATTTATGCAGGCGGAGAATAAGAAATTTTTAAAACTGTTGGCAGTGACGGTGTTGCCCCTTTTGATACAATCAGTATTTACACAGAGCATAAATTTTATTGACCAGATCATGGTCAGCTCGCTTGGAACAGAGGCGATTGCAGCTATAGGAGCATCAAACAAATTACTTAGTTTATATAATTCATTTTTATATGGAAGCTGTAGTGGCTGTGCAATGTTTATGGCACAGTACTGGGGAAAAAGGGATTATGACGGCTTCAGAAAAATACTCGGAGTCCTGATGACGATCACATTTATAGTTGGAGTATTTTTCTCAGCGCTGGTGCTTATGATACCGGAAAGACTTATGCTTATCTTCAATAATGACCAGGCAGTTGTATCCCTGGGGGTTAAGTATATGAGAGCTGTTGTTCCGGCATATTTCATGATGAGCATAATTTTCCCGATGGAATATATGCTAAGAAGCATGAACAGGGTAAAGGTTACAATGATAAACAGTATCATATCTGTACTCATTAACTGCCTTGCAAACTATGTCCTTATATATGGAAAAATGGGCTTCCCTAAGCTTGGAGTTGTCGGAGCAGCACTTGGAACAGTAATCTGCAGAATAGCAGCATTTTCTGTGCTCATAATTTATAATGTAATAAGTAAAAATGAGATAATGAGACAGCCGCTAAAGCTTTTCACATACAATATTACTTATGTAAAGGCATTCTTCAAAAAGGCACTGCCTCTTGTTGGAAATGAGATGATGTGGTCGCTTGGAACTACCATATACTTTATTATTTATGGAAGAGTGGGAACAGAGGCTCTTGCAGCCATGAGCATTATGCAGACATTACAGATGCTTGCAAAGATCGTATCGGGTGGATTCTGTGGAGCATGTTCTATCATAATAGGAAATGAAATAGGACGTGGAGATTTAAACAGGGTAAACAGATACTGCAAAAAGTTCCACCTGACGGCGCTTATTGTAGGAATTACATCAGGAATAGTTGTATATTTAATGATAAATCCAATGCTTGATATTTATTCGATAAAAGGCACAGAGGTTGGAAAATACGTATCACAATGTATGATGGTTTTAGCAGTATATATTGTAATGAATGCATGCAACAGTATAAATGTCGAAGGAATCTTCAGGAGCGGAGGAGATATAGCTTATCTTACACTTATGGATATGGGAAGCATATGGCTTATCGGAATGCCGATCACTGTTATTACAGGCATGATCTTAAAATTAAATGTCGTATATGTTTACTGTGCATATCTGTTCGTTGAAATCTATAAATTGCCATTGGGATACTATAGATTCAAGTCCGGAAAATGGCTGCATCTGCTTTACAAAGAAACAGAAGATAAAAGCCGCAGAACATGCAAAAAAATATGTGAGGAATCGGTTTAAATATATAAAAAATGTTACACCTGAATATATTGGAAGGTCATCGGCGATATTTGGAGCAGTTGCAGCTGCCACTATGCCGGTATGCAGCTTTATACTTGCGATGGTAGTTGATGTTACTGGAATATATGCAATCTTAAAAACAGCTATAGCTGCAGCAGTTTTTGCAACTGTAATATTATTTGCTAAAACTTCTCATATGTAAAATGTTGATGGTGCCGTACCCAGACGGCACCTTTTCACAATAGCATGTGGGAAGTTTAAGTTACTTACACTCGAAGTAAGACACTGCGATAGCACCAGGTCCTGCGTGAGTACCAATGGTAGCGCCGATAGTGCTTACAGGAAGTGTATCAGTATGTCCTTCCCATATGGCGGAGCTGTCTTTTACATATTTTTGAAGCAATACGTCGGAAAGACCGGAGTAAGCGAGTGAATAAGGCATGGAAAAGTCTATGCCGTTACTCTGGTTTATCTGCTGGATAAGCATATTGTTGCCGTTTTTAGAGCCGCGGGCTTTTCCGAGTATGGCAACCTCGCCTTTTTCGATAGAGATAACAGGCTTGATGGAAAGCACGTTTCCAGCCCATGCAGCAGTTTTTGAAATCCTTCCGCCTCTTTTTAAATATTCAAGAGTATCAAAGACAGCAAGGACTTTGATGTGGTGTTTAGCTTCTTCAAGCTCTGCGGCGATTTCGGTGGTTGAAAGTCCCTGATCACGCAGTCTTACGGCAAGCATCACCAGATTTTGTTCACCGATGCATACATTTAAGCTGTCGACAACAGTTACACAGTCCTCGTAATCAGACGCTGCGATGGTGGCACTCTGGTATGTGCCTGAGAGCAGCGATGATAGAGTGATTACTACTGCTGTATCGCCTGCAGCCTTGATCTCTTTAAATTTTTTCTCGAAGTCATATGGGCTTATCTGGCTTGTTGTAGGCATAGTGCCGCACTCTATAAGCTTTTCAAAAAACTGTTCGTGGGTGATCGTCACTCCATCTAAATATTCATCTTCTCCGAAGATCGTTTTAAGCGGCATGAAATCAAGGTTAAGCTCCTTTGCTTTTTCTAATTCGATATCTGATGCTGAATCTATTACTATTCTTACCATGGTGTATCCTCCCAAAATTGCTGAATCAATATATTTATTGCAAATTGTATATTTTAGATAGCAGTTATTAAAAAATAGTGGCTGCTCTAAAACTCTAAAATGAGTATATATGAAGATAGTTTGATAGTCAAGACATTTGATAATCAAACTAAAAATCAATTACTTATTAAAACTTCCCTCATGCAGAATGTTGGAGGTGTCATCCGGGACAGACTATGCAGACAACAAACTATGCAGACAGAGTGGCGAAAAAAAATATCGGGGATATATCAAACGTTTGACATATCCCCGATATCATTTTTGCGACTCTACTATCATAATACGTTCAAGAAATTGCGCAAATTAATCTAAAATCCGCTCAATAGTACAAATATCCCATGAAAATTTACTGACAACATGTCATTATGCACAAAAAGAAGTTACAGATTTAGGCATATACTGACAAAATGTATATCAAGCGGTTGACATACGGCATATCAGGTGGTAAAGTTCAATTATCAAATGAAGCAGACAAAAAAGTTTATATGTGGCCGTGTAAACAGTCTGCGGAAAACTGCCGGGACGCTGGCAGAGAAGGTTAGGATTAAAACGGGAGATTTCATATCAAAAACTATAATTGGAGGAAGAAAAATATGAAGACAAAGAAAGTATTATCAGTATTACTTGTAGCAGCAATGACAACAGCTATGGTATGCGGCTGCGGAAGCTCAGACAGTAAGGGAGATTCACAGACTGCCAAGGCAACAGAGTCAGATCTCGCAGGAACATCCATCACGTTCTTAAACAGTAAAGGTGAGATTCAGGAGGCAATGGAAGACCTGGCAGCAGAATTTACAGATGAGACAGGAATAGATGTTGAGGTTTTAGCATGTGGTACTGGTGAGGTTCCTTATACAAAGGTTACAAGTGCCTATAATTCAGGAAATGCTCCTACAATGTCTATGCTCGATACAACAGATGCACTTGCACTTGCCGATGAATATGCCCTTGATCTTTCAGATGAAAAATGGGTTTCAGAGTGTGGGGATCAGGTAACAAAGGTTGATGGCAAAGTAGTAAGTTATCCATTCTGTGTTGAGGGAAGAGGACTTATCGTAAATAAAAAGGCAATAGAAGATACATTGGGAAAAGAGTTTGATCCTGATTCAATCAATTCATATGATTCCTTAAAGTCGCTTCTTGAAGAACTTAAGGCAGCAGGAATGGAAACACCTGTTGTAATTTCAAAAGAGGACTGGTCGCTCGGAGCACATCAGCTTGGATATATATATGATACATATGACGGAACTACCGCCGGAAGTGCTGAAGTTATCTCAAAACTTGAAGATGGTTCACTCAAAGCTGAGGATTATCAGAACTTCAATGACTTTGTCGACACAATGGATCTTTTACTTGAATATAACGTAAATAAGGCTGATCCACTCGGCGCTATTTATGATCAGGATCCAATTTATCTTGCAGACGGAGACAGTGCAATATGGGCAAACGGAACATGGGCATGGACGAATATTGCAGATTCAGGTGCAGAAAGTGATGATGATTACTGCTTTATCCCATTTGTACTTGGAAACGACACAAATGCTGTTGCAAATACAGGAATGCAGGCATCTGCAACAAAACAGGTAATAATTGATAAGGTTCAGGCGACAGAAGATCAGCAGAATGCTGCAAAAGAGTTCTTAAACTGGATGGTATACAACGAGACAGCACAGAAGATGCTTGTTGAAGATGTAAATATCGTACCGGCTAATGCCAACAATAAAGTTGAGCCGGTCGATCCTCTTTCAAGAGACATGAAATCAAAGATGGAAGCAGGAAAAACATATTCTTCATGCTTCGTAGCACCTTCAGATCACTGGCAGGTACTTGGTGCAGCAATGCAGAAATATATTGCAGGTGAGAGTTCAAAAGCAGATCTTGCAAGTGCAGTTGATGCATACTGGCAGGCACAGAAATAAAAATGATATAACTGCAGTCCACAAAGCGGGTAAATGTAATGTGGACTGCAATTATAAAAGGCAGATTTAATTAATAGTAGGACAGCTATCAGGAAAGGATCAAAGATTATGGGAAGGAAAACGGGCGAAAAAATAAGAAATTTATTCATATTTGCAATACCGGGCTGCGCAATATTTTTTGCCGTGGTTATGATACCGTTCATATATGGATTTTATCTGACACTTACAGATTGGAACGGCGTAAGTAGTGTAAAGAACATTGTGGGACTTTCAAATTATCATGCGGTATTTCAGGATACAGAGTTCTGGTCATCACTCGGACTTACTCTGAAATACGTGGTGATCACGGTTTTACTCGTAAATATAATAGCATTTTTACTGGCATATGCCCTTACAAACGGTATAAAAGGACAGAACTTTTTCAGAGCCGGATTTTTCACACCAAACCTTATAGGTGGTGTAGTACTTGGATTTATATGGCAGTTCATTTTTTCAAGGGTTATCGTACAGATCGGTGAAAATCTCGGATGGAAAATCTTTTCACAGTCATGGCTTTCGGATCCGACAAAGGCATTCTGGACACTCGTAATTGTTACGGTATGGCAGCTTTCAGGATACATGATGCTTATATATATTGCCGGATTTACAGGGCTTTCAGAAGACGTACTTGAGGCAGCAAGCATTGATGGGGCAACAGGCTTCCAAAAAATGAAAAGCATTATCCTGCCGCTTATGGTTCCTTCATTTGTAATATGTCTTTTCTTCACACTTTCAAGAGCGTTCATGGTTTACGATGTAAACCTCACACTTACAGGAGGAGAACCTTACGGTACGACAAAGCTGGTAGCAATGAATGTATATGACAAAGCATTTACAGCGAGAAACTATGGTGTAGGTCAGGCAGAGGCACTGATACTGTTCGTCATAGTTGCACTCATAAGCGGGGTACAGATTTATATAGGTAAAAAGAAGGAGGTAGAGGCATAATGGCAAGAGGCGCATCGCAGGCAGGCGGAACGAAAAAGAAAGTTGTCGGAATAGTTGGATTAATTGTGATCGCAGCACTGTTTGTTTTATACATGGTTCCGTTCTTCGTAGTAATACTTAACTCATTCAAGCAGAAACGTGACATTATAACCAATCCTTTATCTTTTATAGCTGAAAAAGGATATACACTCGAAAATTATGTAAGAGCTTTTGAAAAGATGGATTTCCTTAAAGCATTCGGAAATTCTTTGTTTGTAACATGTTTAAGTACGCTTCTCGTAGTGATAATAGCATCTATGACAGCTTATTATTTCAGCAGGGCAAATAACTGGTTTTCAAAAATATTTTTTGCACTCATGATAGCAGCGATGATAATTCCTTTCCAGGCGATCATGATTCCACTTGTATCTATTTATGGAGCAAATCTTAATTTATTAAATCATAAATTAACACTTGTATTTATGCATACAGGGTTTGCGATGAGTATGTCGGTGTTTATATATCAGGGCTTTATAAAGAGTGGAATACCGGCTTCGCTGGAGGAAGCTGCTTATCTGGACGGATGTACAAAGGTGCAGACATTTTTCAAGGTTGTTTTTCCTCTTCTTAAACCAACGACAGCTACACTTGTAATATTAAATGTACTTGCATTCTGGAATGATTATCTTCTTCCATCTCTTGTACTTGGAAAGAAAGAATTATACACACTTCCACTTTCAACATATGTATTTTATGGTACATATTCAGCCAATTATGGCGTGATAATGGCAGCACTTGTACTTACGGTTGCACCTATCGTGATCTTATATCTTTTCTTACAGAAACAGATCATAGATGGAGTTGTAGCAGGAGCAGTCAAATAAGGTTTTATACTATGGCGCACAGCCTGGCAGCAGATTGTCAGGTCTGCGCCGGAACAATAGCAGGTGTATGCATATATAAGGAGACCAATATGAAAAAACTTGAAAATAAATGTATGCTCATCACATATTCGGACAGCATGGGCAGTAATCTTAAAGATTTAAATAATGTACTTGATAAACATTTTAAAGATGCCATAGGCGGCGTACACATTCTGCCATTTTTTCCTTCTTCAGGTGACAGAGGCTTCGCCCCTATGGATTATCATAAGGTAGACAGCGCATTCGGTGACTGGACGGATATAGAAAAGCTTGCGGACAAATATTATCTGATGTTTGACTATATGATCAATCATATATCGGCGCACAGTGAATACTATAAGGATTTCCTTGAAAAAAAGGATAAGTCACAATACGCAGACCTTTTTATACGTTATAAGGATTTCTGGGAAAACGGGGAGCCGACGCCGGAACAGGTTGATGCAATATACAAAAGAAAACCCCGTGCACCATATGTAGATGCACATTTTGCAGATGGCACAACAGAAAAGGTATGGTGTACGTTTGACGAGGAACAGATAGATATAAACTGTAAATCAGATACAGCAAAAGCTTTTATAAAAGATAATCTGACAACACTCTGCGGACATGGTGCAGCAATGATAAGGCTTGACGCATTTGCATATGCAACAAAGAAAGCCGGAACAAGCTGTTTTTTTATAGAACCGGATGTGTGGGAGTTCCTGAATGAATGTGAAGAGATCGTAAAGCCTTACAGAGTCACACTTCTGCCGGAAATCCATGAACACTATACAATGCAGGAACGCATTGCAGAAAAGGACTACTATGTGTATGATTTTGCACTTCCAATGTTACTTATAAATGCATTATACTATGGTCAGACACAGTATTTAAAAAATTGGCTTAACATATGCCCGCGCAAACAGTTTACGACACTTGACACACATGATGGAATAGGTGTTGTCGATGTAAAGGATCTACTTCCGGATGAGGAGATCGACAGAACAAAAGAGGATATCTTTAAATTCGGAGCTAATGTAAAGAAAATTTACAATACAGCGGCTTATAATAATCTCGACATTTATCAGGTAAACTGTTCATATTATTCAGCACTCGGGGATGATGATGCATCGTATCTTCTTGCAAGAGCGGTACAGTTTTTCGCACCGGGAATACCACAGGTATATTATGTCGGACTTCTGGCAGGAAGAAATGACCTTAAGCTTCTCGAGGAGACAAAGGTCGGAAGGAATATAAACAGACATTATTATTCGGTTGAAGAAATTGACAATGAGGTAGAAAGACCGGTTGTGAAAAGTCTTCTTGCGCTTATGAAATTCAGAAATGAGCATCCGGCATTTGATGGAGGATTTGAACTTTTAGACTGTACAGATGATAAGCTTGTCATCCTTAGAAAAAACGGAGATGAGTGGGCAAAGCTTAATGCTGATTTTGATAAAAAGACATTTGAGGTGATATATAGTGAAAATGGTGGAGAAAAAATTCTTAATTACTAAAAATTACATTGAGGTTCCGGTCGTTATGGAATCGGAGCTTATTACACTTGAAGTTATGCAGGAAAACGGAGACTCACAGACTAAGATCTGTGAGTTTCAGGTGCCGGCAGGAGCTTCCACAGGCGGATTTAAGCCTGATTATTTTGCCCGTTTTACGGTAAAAGATTTTACCGGTAAAACCCTAATCCTTAAAGGCTGTGGAAATGAGGCTTTCTTTGCGGGAATCCGTCAGGTGGACTGCGAATTTGAAGAATCAGACCTTGATTTTTCAAATGAAAGCCTGCCAAGGCCGAAATATCATTTTACAGCAGCAAGAGGCTGGATAAATGATCCAAACGGATTAGTATACAAGGATGGTGTATATCATCTTTACTTCCAGTACAACCCATTTGATACGAGATGGGAAAATATGAGCTGGGGGCATGCCACAAGCCGTGACCTTATCAATTGGACACAGCAGGAGACTGTTATGTATCCGGATGAAAATGGATATATGTTCTCAGGAAGCGGATTTGTGAATAAAAATGGCTGTCTGGGGCTGCCTGAGGATGCACTCATGTTTTATTACACAGCAGCCGGAGAGTGCAGGCCGTGGACTGCGGAGCGTCTTTTTACACAGCGTCTGGCTTACAGCATTGATGGTGGAAAAACGCTGATAAAGACGGATAGAGGTGTCGTGCCTGTTATAAGCCATGAAAACCGTGATCCGAAAGTATTCTGGCATGAGGAAACGAAATCCTATATCATGATATTGTGGGTGGATGGCAATGAGTTTGCAATTTTACGCTCAACAGATCTGGAAAAATGGAACATTTCCCAGAGATTTGAACTTACAGATGGTTTTGAATGCCCGGATCTGATATGTCTTACGGATGAAACCGGGAAGCACTGGTTTGTGACAACAGCTGATGGATATTATTATCCGGGAGAATTTGACGGATACAGCTTTAACTGGAGCGGCAAAAGATATTGTCTTTATATGAACAAGGTTCCGTATGCAGCACAGACATATTCAAATACGGATGGCAGAGTGATCTTTGTACCATGGCTCCGTTTAGATTTCAAAGGCAGAAAATATACAGGTGCGATGGGAATCCCAAGAGAACTTGGACTGATAAAAATCGATAATGAATATCGTATAACTTTAAAGCCTGTACAGGAATTTAAAGATGAATTTAAGAGCCATAGTTTTAAAGTGAGAGATCTGACTGTATTTGTTGATAATGGAATAGTTGAAGTCACAGCAGATTGTGATACAATGTTAGGTGTATATGGGGTATAAGTACCAGTATGGCTTACCAATGGTAATTATTATTGGAGGTCTGTAAGAAAGCAGACAGGCGGGAAAAGGATATGGCAACTTTGAAGGATGTCGCGGCAGAGACAGGACTTACAGTAAGTACAGTCTCAAGAGTGTTGAATAACCGCGGATATATAAGTGATAAGACGAGAAAAAAAGTATATGATGCGATGGCGAAGCTCAATTATACCCCTAACGAGGTTGCGCGTTCGCTTTCAAAAAAAACAAATAATACAATAGGTGTGATCGTTCCACATATACGTCATCCTTATTTTGCAGAGCTGATAAGTAACCTTGAGAGAGCCTGTTATAACAGAAATTATAAAATGTTCATATTCAATTCGCGTGAGAAACAGGAAAAGGAAAATGAATATCTTGAAATGTGCCGTAGCAACCGGGTGGCAGGAGTCATTATGTGTAGTGGAACGGTAAATCTGGATGTTTTTAATGGTCTTAATATCCCTATTATCACGATAGAACGTTTTCTTGAAAACGGAACAGCAGGGGTTGAATGTGACAATATCCAGGGAGGCAGGCTTGCCGCACAGCATCTGATAGATCGTGGATGCAGGCACCTGATCCATATAAGCGGTGTTCACGAAAACACTATGCCGGCAGATGACAGGGCAACAGGATTTACTGAAATCTGCCAGAAGTCAGATGCCGGTTATAAAATAATCGAGACAAGTGCCAGACAGTACAATAACATGGAATATCACGAAATACTTGAAGATATGCTAAAGTCAAATCCTGAAACGGATGGTATATTTGCAAGCAGTGATCTTATTGCAGCACAGCTTCTGCAGATATGCCACAAGCTGCATATACGTGTGCCGGAGGATCTAAAGATAGTAGGGTTTGATGATTCATATGTTGCATCTGTCACTACACCGCCGATAACAACCATACATCAGCCAATAAAAGAAATGGCTCAAAAAGCGGTTGAATGTCTGGCGGATACAGTAGAAGGAAAGATAGTTCCAACACGTACAACACTGCCGGTAAGTCTGGTAGTGCGTGAGACTACATAAAAATGATGATCATGTATAGGAGGAGAGTATGGCAGATTATAAATATGATGTAGCTGCTTTAGGGGAGCTTTTAATAGATTTTACGGAAAATGGAACAAGCGGACAGGGAAATCCTATATACGAGGCGAATCCGGGAGGTGCACCATGCAATGTTCTTTCCATGTTAAAAAGGCTTGGACATAATGTTGCTTTTATCGGAAAAGTCGGAAACGATATATTTGGCAGACAGCTGAAAGAGGCGGTTGAAAATGTGGGTATAGATATCTCGGGACTTGTGACTGATAATGACGTACGCACAACTCTGGCATTCGTTGAGACACTGCCCGGTGGAGATCGTGATTTTTCATTTTACAGAAATCCGGGAGCAGACATGATGTTAAATCCTGATGAAATAAACTGCAAGATCATTAGAAGTGCAAGGATATTTCACATGGGAACGCTTTCTATGACACATGAACCTGTAAGAAGTGCGACATGTAAGGCGATAGCTGCAGCTCAGAGTGCAAAGGCGATGATATCGTTTGATCCAAATATCAGGGAACCGCTCTGGGATGACATGAAGGATGCAAAAAGACAGACCGCATTCGGGCTTTCTGTGTGTGACATATTAAAAATCTCAGACAATGAGATACAGTGGTTTACAGGAAAGCAGGATTTTGATGAGGGAATCAAGAAAATCCAGGATGAGTATAACATTCCTCTTATACTGCTTTCACTTGGAAAAGACGGAAGCCGTGCATATCTTAAAAACAATGTTACAGATGTAAAGGCAGAAGTACCGGCATTTGTTCGGGATGATACAATAGAGACAACAGGTGCAGGTGATACATTCGGAGGATGCTGTCTGCATTACATACTTGAGCATTGTCCACAGCAGACGGACATAAATGAGGTGGACTGGACAGAGGACGATCTGAAAGAAATGCTTACATTTGCCAATAAGGCGGCATCTATCATTACTACAAGAAAAGGTGCACTTGCAGTAATGCCGACGCCTGAAGAGATACAAAATTAAGTGCAAAAATCCAAGTTATCTACTATTATGATAGCTTCTTGGATAATAAAAGAATTATTATCCAAGAAGTTCAGAGAGATCCTGCTCGACTGTTGTTGTAGGGGCAATATTGTAGTTTTCCACAAGAAAATCAAGCACGTTTTTTGAAATAAAAGCTGGAAGTGTCGGTCCAAGCTTGATATTTTTTATTCCAAGGTACAAGAGTGTCAGCAATATACATACAGCTTTCTGCTCATACCATGAAAGAACCATTGAGAGCGGAAGTTCATTGACACTGCATCCAAAAGCTTCTGAGAGAGCAACCGCAACTTTGATGGCTGAATATGCATCATTACACTGTCCCATATCCATGATTCTTGGGAAATCACCTATTTTTCCGAGGTCAAGGTCGTTAAAACGATATTTGCCACATGCAAGAGTAAGGATTATAGAGTCTGAAGGTGTCTGTTTTACAAATTCCGTGAAATAGTTTCTTCCCGGACGGGCACCATCACAGCCTCCTACAAGGAAGAAGTGTTTGATGTCACCTGCTTTAACAGCATCGACTATGGCACCTGCATTGTCTAGTACACTCTTATGGGCAAAACCTGTCATAACAGTATTTCCGCCATTTATTCCTGTCATTTTCCGGTCACTGTCATAACCACCAAGCTCAAGAGCCTTTTTGATAACAGGGGAAAAATCCTTATCTTCGCCGATGTGTATAACATCAGGGAAAGAAACAACCTCTGTAGTAAATACTCTGTCCTTATAGCTTGGTTTTGGAGGCATAAGGCAGTTTGTCGTAAAGAGCACAGCTCCCGGGATATCGGCAAATTCTTTCTGCTGGTTCTGCCATGCAGTACCGAAATTACCCTTTAAATGAGAATATTTCTTGAGTTCAGGATAGGCATGTGCAGGGAGCATCTCGCCATGTGTATAAATATTGATTCCCTTATCTTTTGTCTGCTCTAAAAGCATTTTAAGATCTAATAAGTCGTGTCCGGTGACAACGATGAAAGGTCCCTTTTCTATAGTAAGAGAAACTTCTGTTGGAACAGGATTACCATATGACTTTGTATTCGCTGTATCCAAAAGCCCCATACATTTAAAGTTGATCTCGCCGACTTTCATTACAATAGGTAGAAGATCATCCATACCAAGATCCTGTCCGATAGCATTTAATGCCTCAACGAAGAATGCATCGACAGTTTCATCCTCATATCCTAAAACCATAGCGTGGTAGGCGTAAGCTGCCATGCCTCTTATGCCGAAAAGAATGAGCGATTTAAGTGAACGGATATCTTCATCGGCATTCCAGATATTCGTCATATCGTAATCAGCACCAGCTGATATAGAGTGTATTTTATCGATCATGGTTTTGATCGTGGATTCATTAAAGTTTACATTGGTAATAGTAGTAAAGAGGCCTTCGATGATCAATTTCTTTTCTTCGGCAGAAGGCACATTATTTTTAATCACTCCTGCAAGACCGATCAAGGAACCTGTAAGCTTGTCCTGCAGATTAGCAACATCTGCGCTCTTTCCGCACACGCCGGCACATCCTGTACATCCACTGCATCCAGCAGTCTGTTCACATTGAAAACAAAACATTTTATTATCCATTTTATATTCCTCCTGATATTGTGTTCAAAAATTGATATGGTCTGATAATAAACCTATATAAAGATTATTTATGTTGTTATTCCAACATTTTATGATTTTTTTTAAAAATAACAAAAACATACAAAATAATACAAAAAATAATGAAATAATTGGTAAAAAGTGCTATAATGAATGTTAAAGAATTCTGGAATGAGCGAATAGGAGGAGGACCTACAGATGAAAAAATCATTATCGTTAAAGCTATCATCTATCTTTTCAGCAATTGTTTTAGTTACATGTGTAATACTTGTCAGTACATGTGGAGTGATCTTTAAGTTGACGGAAAGCACGATCAAAGATATCCGCTATGATGACATTCTGGATGGATATAAAACAGAAGTAAAATCACAGGTGCAGTCAGGGCTTACGATTGTTCAATATTACTACGACCAGTATAAAGATGGACAGATGGACGAGGAAACAGCAAAGGCAAAAGCACTTGATACATTAAGAAATTTCCGGTATGGAGATAATGGAGATGGATATATATGGGTGGACAGTACAGATTATACACTCGTAATGCATCCTATACTTCCTGATAAGGAGGGATCGAACAGAAAAGAATTACAGGATAATAATGGGGTTATGATCATTCAGGAAATAATGAAAGCAGCACAGCAGGGAGGCGGATTTAATGAATTTATATTCACTAAAGCAGACGGCAAAACCCAGGCTCCTAAAATTGCGTATAGCCAGGAATTTGAACCATGGAACTGGGTTCTTACAACAGGCTGTTATTCAGATGATATAAATTTAAATATTGATTCAAGTGATAATACAAAACAGATTTCAAAAACATTTCGAAGAAATATATGTGAACTTATAGTGGAAAGTATAATACTGGTTGTCGTAATGGTAATCGTTACGTGTATTATCATAAGAAGAATGGTAAAAGTACTTAACATAGTAAAAGAAAAGCTTGAAAGGATTTCTTCGGGAGATCTTTCACTGAAAATTGACGAAAGATATATAAAACGTAAAGATGAACTTGGTTCCATGGTAGACAATGCAAATAAATCGATGGAGAATTTCAGTGGAATAATAAATGATAGTAAACAGATTGCCGGAAGAGTAACAGAGGCAGGTGACAATGTAAAGAATATGGCTGAATCCGCACTTGAAGCAACAGATCAGATCGCAAATGCGATCGGAGGAGTTGCAGAAGATGCAACAAATCAGGTAGAGTCGATAGGTACTATGCATCAGACTGTTATGAAAATACAGAATGGGGCTGACGATATTACATCAGCTACCGGAGCAATCAGTAAATGCACTGAGGAATTAGGCAGAAATTCAAATAAGATGAAAAAGCATATAGAGGAAATGTCAAAGGGCAGTGGACAGATGACAGAAAATGTTTCTACGATTGCACAGCAGATAGCAAGTACAAATGAAACAATAGAAAAAATGTCTGAGATTTTGTCAAGCATCGAGGAAATTGCGTCAGAAACTAATCTTCTTGCACTTAATGCTTCTATCGAGGCTGCAAGGGCTGGAGAAGCAGGAAAAGGTTTTGCTGTAGTTGCGGACAGCATAAAAGGTTTGTCTGAAAATACATCAAAAGAACTTGAAAGCATAAAAACAATTATCACATCACTCGTAACTGGCTTTGATGAGTGCTCGAAATGTATTGGTCTGGTCGTAAGCAGTAATGAGACAAATATTAATGATACAAATGAAGTTATCAGTGCATTTTCGCTCATAGAGGCAGGAATATCAGAAACAAATGAAAAGATTGAAAAGATTTCAGAAGTCATATCAGACACAATGGAGGAAATAAATTCAGTATCAACGCAGGTCGAAGAAATTGAAGAGAGTGCACAAAGTACAGCGGCAGCAGGCCAGCAGGTAACGGCTTCTACCCAGGAGCTGGCAAGTCTTATGAATTCTGTCGAAGGTGATATATCGGAACTTGCGGCAAGCTCACATGAACTTGACAGGAAAATGGACAGATTTAAAGTATAATCAGTTCATGGTAAAGGATCATCAGCATCAGCTGGTGGTCTTTTTTTGTAAAAATATAATCTTAATCAAATCTTAATGAGTTACCTGATTGGATTTTAATGTTACAATATATACAATTAAGACAACATAAACTTCCGGAGGCAATTATGTATAGAGTATTAGTTTGTGACGACGAAAAAGATATTGTATCAGCAATAAGTATTTACTTAAAAAGTGACGGTTATGATGTGGTGACAGCGCATAATGGAATAGAAGCGGTAGAAATAGTAAGACAGCAGGAAATACATCTTGTGCTTTTAGACATCATGATGCCAGAAATGGATGGGATAGAGGCTATGGTAGAAATCCGTAAAATCTCAAATGTACCCGTAATACTTCTTACGGCAAAAAGTGAGGATACCGATAAGGTGCTCGGACTTACGGTAGGTGCCGATGATTATGTGACAAAGCCGTTTAATCCGGTAGAGCTTCAGGCGAGGGTCAGATCACAGATAAGGCGTTATATGATGCTTGGCTCAGGAAAAACCATAGACTCAAAGATCACCATAGGAGGAATCGAACTGAATGATAAGACAAAGCAGGTAACTGTGGATGGAGAAATCGTAAATCTTACAAGGACAGAATATGACATTTTAAAACTGCTTATGGAACATCCGGGAGAGGTGTATTCTCCGAACCAGATATATGTTAAGGTCTGGAATGATGAACCTATCGGTACAGAAAATACTGTGGCAGTACATATCAGGCACTTAAGAGAAAAAATAGAGATAGATCCTGCCGAACCAAGATATTTAAAGGTGATCTGGGGAAGAGGATACAAAATGGAAGGTGAGTGAGATGAAATTTAAAATAAATCCAAGAGGCATGGCGGCAAAGCTTACAGCATTTGTCTTATGCTCTGTGGCAATAGTTGGAATCATAGCGTCTACTGTGATAGCGGTTATTACAAGTAATTTTTCCGGGACTAGCAGCTTTGAGGCAACACTCAAGAAAAATATAGCGGGAAACTACTGCAGTCAGATGATATATGAATATGTGCATGGTGATAAAAGCGCCATGGAAAACATGGCAGATAATACGAATATGAGGCTTGCAGCCGTAAGCAGCGATAAGGCAGAAGTTGACGGAGTGGATACTGCTTCAGACCAGGGAAAGCTATATGGAAATGTCTCGACACTTGGAAAATATGATTATGTATTCAGGATAAGTGCAGATGATCTGAGCGGAAACAGTCCGTCATCACTTATTGACGCTGTCATATACAATGACACTACAAAGCTTGATGTGGGTGATCTGCGCAATTCCATGCAGATCGAGCGCATTGTATATTCGACACAGACAAAGCTTTTTTATGTGTTCTTAAGTGACGGAAACAGCTATATCGTTCCAAAGGTAAGAATATACAGGACGGATGAGAATGGTGATGATTTCTCTACATTGTATGAAATTACAGAAATAACAAATGGTGAACAGACATCTTATTCCTATCAGAATGTATTTTCAGGAGAAGCACTTGATAATTCCGCAATCGACAGTTGGTATAATGTTACATGTTATGATATGGCTGAAAATTCAGAAAGTTTTTATTTCGAGGCAGATGATGGTTCATATGATGGCGATAGTGAGATATATGTGACATCTTCGGTAAATGCACAAAATGAGATTCTGCCGCAGGATTATGAACTTACAGGTACAAATGAGATTTATTATCCATATGATAATGAAAATACAGGCTTTTACTGGGTATTTGTAAAATTGCCGGACGGTGAGCTTGTTGATAAGGGCGATTTTTTTAATAAACTTGAGCCGTTTTTGGATATTATGGGATTTGTTGAGAGAAATATAACGGGGCTGTACGTTGTCTTTGTTGCGGTATTCCTTTTTACGGCAGGATATCTGCTCGTTACAGCTGGAAAGCGTAAGGGCAGCGAAGAAATAAAAACCAGATTAATAGACAGAATGCCGTACATTATAGTGTTCTGTATTTTTAGCATGGGTCTGACATTGTTGTGCGGTGGAATGTTTTATATGCTTGAACATGTCGGTATGGTAATGGTTCTTGCGTTACTATGTGCGATGATAGGGCTTGAGTTTTTACTCACAACATATGTCCGGTTAAGATCACATACATTTATAAGATACACGGCATGTTATTATGCATTTTCTCTGGCAAAAAAAATCTGGGAGCATATATGTTCGCCGGTTAAAAAGGTGTGGGGATATATGACGCAGAATCTTCCTTTATTTGTGATGGGAAGTGTTGCGTTTGGATTTTTCTCTTTGATCGAATTTGGAACATCGGCATCGATGGCATATGGCTTGTATTTTATCATAAAGATCATAGAATATGGATTATTTATTGTATTTATCCTGCAGTTCGATGCGGTAAGAAAGGCGGCAAGGCGCATATCACAGGGAAATCTGTCACAGCCGTTAGACATTAAAAGCCTTATATGGATTTTTAAAACATATGGGCAGGATCTGAATAATGTAAGCGATGGGATTGAAAATGCAGTTCAGGAAAAAATGAAAAGTGAAAGATTTAGGACAGAACTTATAACAAATGTATCGCATGATATAAAAACACCGCTTACATCCATAATAAATTATGTTGATCTTCTGGAAAAGGAGGATATAGATAACGAGAAAGCAAAAGAATATCTTGAGGTTTTAGACCGTCAGACGGCAAGACTTAAAAAACTTATAGCGGATCTTTTAGAAGCATCCAAGGCATCGACAGGAAATCTGAAGGTAAATATCGAAGAGCTTGACGCAGCTGTACTTATAAGCCAGGTTGCAGGTGAATATACTGAAAGATTTGACCAAAAACAGCTTGAGATTGTACTTAAAAATGAGACATCACCTGTTATGATAAATGCTGATGGAAGACATTTATGGAGAGTGTTCGATAACCTTATGAACAACATTTTCAAATATGCACAGGAGGGAACACGGGTTTATATCGATGTGATGCCAAAAGATAATGGAGCTGTGATAACATTTAAAAATATATCTAAATGTCCGCTTAATATATCAAGTGAAGAACTTATGGAGCGTTTTGTGAGAGGCGACAGCTCAAGAAATACAGAAGGCAGCGGGCTTGGATTGTCGATCGCACAGAGCCTTATGCAGCTTATGAACGGAAATATGGAGCTTACGATAGATGGGGATCTGTTTAAAGTAACACTGGAATTTTTTGCACATGCACCGTCGGATAATAAACAATAAATGTTAACGAAAATAATGTAAAATATCCAACAACCCCTAGCGCTTTTGTCCTAATTTTATTATAATAATAAGCAGTAAAAGACAAATGGGGACAGCAGGGATAATATATGAGGAAAATAGCGATAATAACCGATGGATGGCGTACGGATACTAATTATGCATGGATCGGAGGGTGCAGACAATTTATACAGGAGCATGGATTAGATGCTGATTTATATGTATTCAACAGTTTTGGAAATTTCAGCAAGGATGAAAAGTTTAATCTTGGCGAATACAATATAACGAGTTTACCGGATTATAGTAAGTTTGATGGTGTGATCGTGGAACTTACAAATGTAGCAAATACTGAAACAATCAAAAAGATAACGGATCCGATAATAGAAGCAGGCATACCGGCGGTTTCACTGCTTGAGGGAATTGATGGATTTTACAGGGCAGGAATAGACAATTACAATGCCATGCGCAAAATCGTTGAACACATTGTAAAGAAACATGGCTGCCGTAAATTAAATTATGTCGGAGGACCAAAGAAAAGCGGCGAGAATAAAGAAAGAGTCAGGGCTTTTAAGGATGTGCTGATGGAAAATGGCATACCGGTTGAGCAGGAGCGCATTGTTCATATGGATTATACTGTGGAGACAGGATCATGGGCTTTTGAACATTTTAATAACAATGACCTTCTGCCGGAAGCCTTCATATGCGCAAACGATAATATAGCGGTCGGAATCATGCATCAGGCAGCTGCAAATGGATATAATGTGCCGCAGGATTTTTTGGTGACGGGGTTTGATAATTTTGACAAGGCATCATATTACAGCCCAAGAATAACAACTATCGGATTTATAAGAGAACAAATAGCATATGATGCAATGAGGATTCTCGATAATGTATGGAATGGAAGAGAGAACATCCATAATAATTATACATCTGTAAAACTTATATGTCAGGAAAGCTGTGGCTGTCAGGCAGAAAATCCGCCCAGCCGGGGGCAGTATGTAATAGACAGGATATTTGGGGATGTGCGCGAGATAGACATGCAGAACCTTTTGATGGATTTAAAGCGAAAGCTTCTGGAATGTGACACATATGCACAGATGGCAGAACACTTGTCTATATGTATAGCAGGACTTAAATGCAGGGAAATGTATGTACTTATGAACACGGATCTTATGGATATGGATACTATAGATGTAGAAGCACTTGAGGATGATAAGGAGGAGTACATCACGGAGGGCTATCCGGATGATATGAAAGTGGTCTATGCATGCCATGGCAATAAGAATCGCCGCAATATCCGTAAATCTGACAAAAGCCTTGTACCTGATCTGTGGGAAAAAGAAAAAAACAGCTTGTATGTTTTTTCACCACTTCATTTCAGGGAGAGGGAGATAGGATATGTTGTGCTCAAAGAATGTGATTACATATTAGTCAATCATTTTCTGTTTGAAGCTATAAGTACATTTACCGAGGCGCTTGAATATTTGTATAATAATCTGGTGTTAAAACGAATGAACGAAAGACTGTCCCTTTTATATATAACCGATTCACTTACAGGATTATATAACCGTATGGCATATGATAAAATTGCCATACCCCTCTACAAAAAATGCATGGAACAATCAAAAAAGGTTATGATCATGTTTGTAGATGCGGATCATCTAAAATATATAAACGATAATTTCGGTCATGATATGGGAAACTTTGCGATAAGCAGCATTGCAACAGTTATAAAGCAGAATATCCCGGATGATGCCATAGCAATGCGCTATGGTGGAGACGAATTTGTTGTTATGGTTCCGGATTATTCAGATTTACAGGCAAGGGTACTCGAAAAAAAGCTTCAGGATGAATTTGCAGAGTACACAAAGAAATTCAGCCATGTATTTCCTATAGAGGCAAGCTGCGGATATGTGATCGCAGAAAATGGAGAGAAAACAATAAGCGATTATATTAATGAAGCTGATGGAAAAATGTACAACGTAAAGAAAATGAAAAAAGCAGATCGCAAATAACATACATCAACATGTGAAATTGGCATAAATTTTACACAGATTATACAAATCCCGGATTATATATTTTACATTCCATCTCTATAATTTACTTTCGATGGAAGTAATAAAGCAGTTTAGGAGATAGCAATGGAGAAAAATATAAAAATCCGGGTACATGATCTGAATTTATTTTATGGACAGAATCATGCACTGCACAATGTCAGCCTCGATATAAAAGAAAAGGGCGTGACAGCACTTATAGGACCATCAGGCTGTGGTAAATCAACATTTTTGAAATGCCTTAACAGAATGAATGATCTTGTCGACAATGTGAGGATAGAAGGAGAAATATTGCTTGATGGTGAAGATATCTATGCACCATCGGTGGATACCACAGTCCTTAGAAAAAAGGTCGGAATGGTATTTCAGCAGCCGAATCCTTTCCCTATGAGCATATACGACAATATAGCATACGGACCGAGAGTACACGGAATAAAGGATAAGCGTACCCTTGACCAGATAGTTGAAGAAAGCCTTAAAGGTGCGGCAATTTTTGATGAAGTAAAGGACAGATTAAAAAAATCAGCGCTTGGTCTTTCAGGAGGCCAGCAGCAGAGACTTTGTATAGCAAGAGCACTTGCGGTGCAGCCTGAGGTACTTCTGATGGATGAACCTACATCTGCACTTGATCCGATTTCTACATCGAAAATCGAAGAGCTTATGGAAGAACTTAAGAAAAAATATACGGTTGTTGTTGTAACACATAACATGCAGCAGGCAGTCAGGGTATCTGATGATACAGCATTTTTCCTTGTCGGGGAGATGGTGGAATTTGCAGATACAAAGACAATTTTTTCTTATCCGCAGGATAAAAGGACAGAAGATTATATCACAGGGAGGTTCGGATAATGCGTTCAAAATTCGACGAGCAGCTTAATTTATTGAATCAGGAAATGCTTCATATGGGTACTATGATCGAGGAATCGATCCAGGAGGCAATAGAAGCGTTTATAAATCAGGATATCGAAAAAGCACACAAGATCATGGATGGAGACGAGGAAATCGACCATGAGCAGAAAAAGATAGAAAATATCTGTTTTAATCTTCTGATGCAGCAGCAGCCTGTTGCAAGGGATCTTCGTACGATTTCAGCAGCTATGAAGATGGTTACCGATATGGAAAGGATCGGGGATCATGCATCAGACATCAGTGAAATGACTGTAATGATGAGCAAAACAGAATATAAAGTAAACATAGAAGATGTCAAAAAAATGGCAACGGAAACTATGCTTATGCTCATAAGGAGCATTGAGGCATATGTAGAAAAGGATAACAAAAAAGCTGAATGTGTCATGAAACATGATGATATTGTGGATAACCTTTTTGATGCAGTAAAAAAAGAAATCATTGATTTTATCAGAGAATCGCCGGATAATGGTGAACAGGCGGCAGACCTTCTTATGGTTGCAAAATATTTTGAGCGGATTGGAGATCATGCGACAAATATCGCTGAGTGGGTTCAGTTCGCACTCGATGATAAAAAAGAAAAGAAGTAATGGAAAGGTAGATTATGGCACTTATTTATATCGTAGAAGATGATGAAAATATCAGGGAAATAGAAACAATAGCCTTAAAAAACAGCAATTATATGGTATGCGCATTTGAAAAGGCAAAAGACTTATACAAGAAGATAGATGAAATAATGCCGGATCTTGTGCTTCTTGATGTCATGCTTCCGGATGAAAGTGGGTACGATATAGTAAGGAAGCTGAGAAAAAGACCCGCAACAAAGAAACTGCCTGTCATTATGGTCACAGCAAAAACTACAGAGATGGACATGATAAAAGGACTTGATGATGGAGCTGATGATTATATAAAGAAGCCGTTTTCGATAATGGAGCTTATTACAAGGGTCAAGGCGCTTCTTCGCAGAACTGAGACTACTGAAGAAAAACTGCTTCAGCTTGGAGAGCTGATGATAGACAACGAACGTCATGCTGTGTATGTCGATGACGATCAGGTTGAACTTACATACAAAGAATATGAGCTTCTTCGGCTTTTAATGACAAATCCGGGCGTTGTAATGACAAGAGAAGTGATAATGCGCCATGTATGGGATACCGAATTTGAGGGTGAATCAAGAACGGTTGATATGCATATAAAGACGCTGAGGCATAAGCTTGGAGATGCGGGAGCGAGAATAAAAACAGTACGAAATGTAGGGTATGTGATTGAATAATGAAAAAAAAGATTAACTTAAATCTCATTGTGACAGCTATTTTTACTGCGATCATAACGATGATCTGTATGAATGTGATAAACTTTTATCTGTTCGACAAACAGGTAAAAAAGGATTTACGAAATACAGCGCAGACATTGCAGGAAACAGGTGTTTTTAATAAATCAGCTAAAATACCGGACATATCGGTTGAGAATATGAGGATAACGTGGATAGATACCGATGGAACCGTACTCTATGATAATGAAAATGATGAAACTGTACTTGAAAACCACCTGAACAGGCCGGAAGTAAAGGAAGCCATCTCAAATGGCGAGGGTGACAGTGACAGACAATCGGCAACTATGGATACAAAAACATATTATCACGCTATTTTGCTTGATGATGGCACGATATTACGTGTTTCTACTTCTGCAAGAAGCATTATGAATATTTTTGTGTCAAGCATACCGTCTATGCTGATAGTTATGATCATAATAGCCGGAGTGTGTGTTATACTCGCAAATAAACTTACAAAAAATCTCATGGCTCCTATAGAGAAAGTATCAAATGATCTGGAGAACGCAGCAACGATTCAAAGTGAAACGGAATACAAAGAATTAGTGCCGTTTTTAAATACGATAAGGCTCCAGCATGAGAGTGTCCTTGCAGCAGTAAAGAGCCGGCAGGATTTTACGGCGAATGTCTCACATGAGCTGAAAACGCCTCTTACGGCTATATCAGGGTATGCAGAGCTTATCGAAAACAACATGGTCGATGAAAAACAGCGTATCGGTTTCGCAGGTGAGATCAGAAAAAACGCCGACAGGCTTGTCAGTCTTATCAATGACATAATCCGGTTATCAGAGCTTGATCACAGCGATGATACAAAAGGATTTGAACAGGTTGATTTATGTAAAATCGCAAAAGAATGTGTAGATAATCTTGGCGTAAGTGCGGCAAAGCAGAATATACAGCTTAATTTTGACGGAACCGAATGCAAAATGCACGGAAACAGTCATATGCTTGTAGAGCTGGTTGAGAATCTGTGCCAGAATGCAATCCGGTATAATAATCCCGGCGGAACCGTCAACGTGACTGTCCATAAGCTTGGAGGAAAGACAGTGCTTACAGTTGAGGATAATGGAATAGGAATCCCTAAGGATCAGCAGGAAAGAGTATTTGAGCGGTTTTACAGGGTAGACAAGAGCAGATCCAAGGAAACGGGCGGTACTGGACTTGGACTTGCAATCGTAAAACATATCGTAGAACTTCATGATGCAAAGATCACGCTGGACAGTGAGGTTGGTCATGGAACAACAATAAAAGTAGAATTTTAATATGCATTTATAAGGGCAGCTTCATCTTTTTAAGGTGGGCTGCTCTAATTTTGATTCTGTACAAATCACACTTACACGTATATAATTGGATAGGGAAAATTGTAGATTTGATTTACACTGAATTTAAGGAGGAACAATATGTATCAGGAAATATCTAAACTTTTAATGTATGGAGATTTAGACCAAAACGAAATTTTATATAAACTTGGCCTTCTTTTTGAACAGTTTGAGATTGGAGAATATAACAAAACAGAGCTTGTAAGGGATATAAATACACAGGTAAAACGAATTTTAAAGGTAGCTACCGATTATGGATTTGATGACAATCTGTGGCATAATTACCTGACATTTTTCATAATGACAAGCGAAAATCCATTCAGCATCACCTGCGAGAAGGTCGGAGCAAGCGATGGAAGTGTAAATACACTTGTTGAAAATGATTTTAAAATATTTAAGTCACTTTTTGACTATGATTTTAAACCTATAGAGACGGCTCTTGGAATTGACTGTTTCACACAGATTTCAAATTATAAGGCTATCGTAAAAAAAGACCTTATGTACAATAAAAATGTGAGTGAAAAAGTAAGGGCACTCAGCAAAAAGCTAGAGGCTACAAAAAATGAACAGGAGTTTTTCGATGCTGTAACTGATTTTTATAGGGCATACGGAGTAGGAATGTTCGGACTAAACAAGGCATTCAGGATCGAGGAGCACCTCGATGGGGGATTTTCATTCCGCCCGATCAACAATATGGATACAGTTATGCTTGACGATCTTGTCGGATATGAGATACAGAAAAAGAAGCTTACAGACAATACGGAGGCATTTGTCAAAGGAAAGAAAGCAAACAATGTACTTCTTTTCGGAGACAGCGGTACAGGTAAATCTACAAGTATAAAGGCGATCGTAAACCAGTATTATGATGATGGCCTTAGAATGATCGAGATCTACAAGCACCAGTTTAAATATCTCTCAAAGATCATTGCAGAGATAAAAAACAGAAACTACAAATTTATCATATATATGGATGATCTTTCATTTGAGGAGCATGAAATCGAGTATAAATTCTTAAAGGCTGTGATCGAGGGTGGTGTTGAGACAAAGCCTGATAACATTTTGATATATGCTACATCTAACCGCCGTCATCTCATCAAGGAGACATGGAACGACAGAAATGATCAGGACAACACTAATGATAAGCATCATTCAGATACGGTTGAGGAGAAGCTTTCACTTGTAAACAGATTTGGTGTTACAATAAGCTACTCTAAACCATCACAGAAAGAGTATTTTACAATAGTTACAGAGCTGGCACACAAGATGGGTGTAAAGATGTCAGATGAAGAACTTTGTGCTGAGGCAAACAAGTGGGAGCTTAGCCATGGTGGAATATCAGGAAGAACAGCCACCCAGTTTGTAAGCTACATACTGGGTACAGAGTCATAATAATGTCTGCATACATAAAAGGGTAATTCCTATTTAATTTCTGTTGCCGGCAACACAGAAAGGATTTTTAATGTTATATCAGATAAGCAATGGCGCAGTCTCATTTGGGGACGATGTCATTTTACATAGTATAAATTTTGAAATAAGAAACACGGAAAAGATAGCGATAGTTGGCAGGAACGGCTGCGGAAAGACGACACTTTTAAAGCTCATATCAGGTGAGGTCGATATGGACAAGCTTGACAGTGATGAGAATGCATTTATCGCAAAGGCAGGAAATCCGGAGATCGGCTATCTAAAGCAGATCGCATTTGAGGATAAAAATATTACGCTGGAGCAGGAAGTAAGAAAGTGCTTCGCAAAGATGGATCAAAGGAAAAAGGAACTTGAGCTTGCCGCAAAAGAGCTTGAAAGCGACTATTCCGATCAAAAAGTAGCCAGATACACAGCTATGGAAGAGGCTTTCAAGGATGATGGCGGATATTATTATGAGAAAGAATATGACGTCATGATCCGTAAGTTCGGCTTTTCTGACGAGGAAAGAAAGAAACCGTTATCGGATTTTTCGGGAGGACAGCAGACCAAGATCGCATTTATAAAGCTTCTTCTTTCAAAGCCGGACATCCTGCTTCTCGATGAGCCGACAAACCATCTGGATGTCACTACGATAGAATGGCTTGAAGGATATCTGAAATCATATCCGAAGGCTGTCGTTGTTGTATCGCATGACAGGATGTTCCTGGATAATGTAGTTGATGTCGTTTACGAGATCGAATACGGAACTGCCACAAGATATCCGGGAAACTATACGAGCTTTGTTGAGCGCAAAAAAGAAAATTATAAAAAGCAGATGAAGGATCATATCGCACAGCAAAAGGAGATTGAGCGCCTGCAGCGGATCGTGGAGAGATTTAAGGGGAAACCGACGAAAACCTCAATGGCAAGATCAAAGCAGAAGGCGATCGAGCATATGGTTATCATCGAGGCACCGGACAAATACGACAATAAGACATTCCATGCAAACTTCCAGCCTGAGAAAGAAACCGGAAATGACGTTCTTTACACAAGTGATCTTGCAATCGGATATGACCACGCACTTTCAGTTGTTTCCCTTGATTTAAAAAAGGGAGAAAAGCTTGGAATATTAGGAGGAAATGGTCTTGGAAAGTCTACTTTTTTAAAGACGATAGTTGGGAAAATCAAGCCGCTTTCAGGCGAATATCATTTCGGAACTAACGTCCAGATCGGATATTTCGACCAGCAGATGGCAATGTACAACAGCAACAAGACCGTGCTAGACGATTTCTGGGATGAATACCCGAACCTTACAGAAACAGAGGCCAGAAACGCACTCGGAGCATTTCTTTTTTCCGGGGAAGATGTGTTTAAAAATGTAAATATGTTATCTGGTGGAGAAAAAGTAAGACTTGCACTCTGTAAAATATTAAAAACACGTCCTAATGTGCTTGTGCTTGATGAGCCGACAAACCATATGGATATCGTGGGAAAAGAAACTCTGGAGAGCATGTTAAGGGACTTCGAGGGAACACTCATATTTGTATCGCATGACAGATATTTCGTGAAAAAAGTCGCAACGCAGCTGCTTGTATTTGAGGATGGAACAACGAACCTCTATCAGTTTGGATATGAGCAGTATCAGGAAAAACTCGACCGAGAGGCGGAGCTTAACAATTCATCGTATCGGACAAATGCGGTATTTGGCGGAGCAATAAGCCAGAATGGAAACGATTTAGCTGGAATCAGTACACAGTCTGATGGCGCAGCACAAGATAACCAGAGCGCAGCAGAAGGACAGCCATCCGGAAAAACATATTATAATCCGGGAAAAGAGCGCTCAAAGATCCAGAAAAAAGTGAAGAAGGCAGAGGAAGAATTAGCCGTAAAAGAAGAAAAACTTGATGGATTAAAGGCAGAACTTTTAAGACCTGAATATCAGTCAAGCTATTCAAAGCTTACGGAGATACAAAACCAGATAGATGAACTCGAAGAAGAAATTCTATCAGATATGGAAAAATGGGAGGAGTTAAGCTCCCAGCTTGAAGAACTTCAGTAGATGGATCAGAATATAAAAAGTCATCATGGTTGATGAAATATAATATCATATAAGCTGAACAGCGTTTTAAAATCAAGTTCCAATAGGATATTTAGTCCTGTGGAACTTGATTTTTTATAAAAAGTGCATAAAAAACGTTGCTCAAATAGGAATTTATGGTATAATATTTACATGATACAAGATATAAGCCGTATCAAATACACGGTAAAGGGGTTGGACATCATGAGAATTACAATCACAGGAAGAAACATTGACTTAACACAGGGACTTAAAGATGCAGTGGAGGAGAAGTTATCAAAGCTTGAGAAGTATTTTAAGCCTGACACTGATGTATACGTTACACTCAGTGTAGAAAAGGAGAGACAGAAGATAGAGGTTACCATCCCTACTAAGGGACATGTCATCAGATCAGAGCAGGTAAGCAACGATATGTATGTTTCAATTGATCTGGTAGAGGAAGTAATAGAGAGACAGTTAAGAAAATACAGAACAAAGCTTTCTTCAAAGAAGATAGCAGCAACTGAATTATTCACACCAGAATTTTTGGAGGCTGACGATCCAGAGGATGATGAGGAAGTAAAGATTGTCCGTACAAAGAGATTCGGAATGAAACCTATGTACCCAGAGGATGCATGCATCCAGATGGAACTGACAGGACATGATTTCTTCGTATTCAGAAACGCAGAAACAGATGAGGTAAACGTAGTATATAAGAGAAAAGGAAATACATACGGACTCATCGAACCAGAATTTTAGACAGGTCAGAAAAGTTTTTCATAAAATGTTCTTTTCTTCATTTTTCCCGGCAGGTATATACCTGCCGAGAATTTTTTTCGCCTAAATGAAAAAAATAGATATAAATTACTATTGTGTTATAGCTGAAATAGGATAATATATAAAAGGAATGTCTATTCGATAAGAACCAACAAAAAATGATAAGGAGAAAAGTGATGAAAAGAAAATTAATTGCTGTAATGGTTGCAGCACAAATGCTTGTGACATTATGTCCTGCAGGAACAGTTATGGCTGCTGAAGCAGAAAGCACACAGGCAGTTGAGGAAGAGAATGATCAGGCAGCCGGAGCAGAAAGCACACAGGCAGTTGAGGAAGAGAATGATCAGGCAGCCGGAGCAGAGAACACACAGGCAGTTGAGGAAGAGAATGATCAGGCAGCCGGAGCAGAGAACACACAGGCAGTTGAGGAAGAGAATGATCAGGCAGCCGGAGCAGAGAACACACAGGCAGTTGAGGAAGAGAATGATCAGGCAGCCGGAGCAGAGAACACACAGGCAGTTGAGGAAGAGAATGATCAGGCAGCCGGAGCAGAGAACACACAG
>OLQH01000190.1_pt1 | contig 72813 bp, 70 predicted proteins | sample 1672671 | NCBI WGS metagenome assembly OLQH01 (sample SAMEA3136712, study PRJEB25190) | human gut metagenome
CGCTCATAAAAAAGCGGCGTTTCATTTAATGTCAGGCGCATGGTTTGACGTTTACCTCTTTAGGCTCACCAAGTATTAATAGAAACATATTGGAATGTAAATGTTCTTCCGGTGTAGGCCCCTTCGGTGTCTGTTCCGGGTATTAATAAAAACATATTGGAATGTAAATACGCTTGAGGATGTAATAGAACAAACAGGCACAACAGTATTAATAGAAACATATTGGAATGTAAATGCGGTAATAAAATCTGCCACTATCTGACCGTCTGCCGTATTAATAGAAACATATTGGAATGTAAATGCGTCTCATTTGCTATGATCCCGTTACTGGCAAGTGTATTAATAGAAACATATTGGAATGTAAATATGCACTGACCGCAGGGAATTAAAAACGTATCGAAGTATTAATAGAAACATATTGGAATGTAAAGACCTGATTGTCGTTGCTTGTGTCCTTCTGATCCAGGTATTAATAGAAACATATTGGAATGTAAAGTTTTTCTGCAATTCACCATAAATCCAATCACATATTGCGTATTAATAGAAACATATTGGAATGTAAAGGAAGCAGTTGCTCCGGAACCAGTCTGAGCACCAGAACGTATTAATAGAAACATATTGGAATGTAAAGTACGGAGACGTTTCAAAAATTTTTGCACATCATCAGGTATTAATAGAAACATATTGGAATGTAAAGCTTAACAGCTCGACGTAGCGAGAACCGGAACGAGCATGTATTAATAGAAACATATTGGAATGTAAAGAAATAATCAAGAATAGACTTCTGGAGCACAGTCTTGGTATTAATCGAAACATATTGGAATGTAAAGTTCAGCCTGTAAACCACCTTTTTTCGCGAAAAAAGGTATTAATAGAAACATATTGGAATGTAAAGATAAATACACACTGCATCGTATCTATGATCGGTCTTCGTATTAATAGAAATATATTGGAATGTAAAGCACGTTGATGAGCAGTAGCAGACTGTTGTGCTTGCCGTATTAATAGAAACATATTGGAATGTAAAGGGATGAAGCAAGGAAGGCTATTGGGAAATATGTGCATACATACAACTTTGAACGTTGTCATTCCGCACTCAATAATCAGACACCGGCATCCTGCTATTATCCAATCCTGTTACTGGATGATCACGCAGCCTAAGGGGGATTTTCTCCCCTACCCAGTTACATATATCAGTTCATTATAAAAAGCTTGGATTTTTGTCTTGACAACTGAACCACTATATTCAGAGGTGGGAAAAATATTCCTGCCTTCCGGTCTTCTGACATTTTTTATCGTAGGAGGTCCGCTGTTTGGTGTTCTGACTTCGATGGTTCCGGTTATTATGTTAACCTGTGCGCAGATCCAGGCGGCAGCAGACAATGATCTGTTCCCTGCATTTGTAGCGAAAAAGAATAAAAACGGTGTCTCACCGGTGATTCTTTGTTTCGTTATGCTGTTTTCGATTGCATGTGTTGCCACCGGTTCCAGTTTTGGTGTGCTGATGACGGTATTTTCCTTTGTCAATGCTCTGTCTGATATCGTGCTTTGTATGGTGCCGTTCTTCCTGAAGAAGAAATATCCTCATGCATGTAATCACTCTACCTTTAAGATGGCGATCGGACTGGTGTATGCGCTGTCTGCCTTTGCTTTTATCGTTGCGGCTTATCTGGCCTATGCGATGATCAGTACGCTTGGTATGACGGTATGGCTGATGATCCTGGGTGCGGTTGTGCTGTTTGTGATCTACATTCTGATCCGTATCTCTTATCTGAAGAAACACGGCCGGGATCTGATCGCAGAACTGAAACAGCCATATGAACCATGGGAAGCCCGCGAGCGTGAGTGCAAAGCGATGGATGAAGTAAAATAGCCGTTGCTATTCACGGATACAAATGAATAAGAAACCGGTCGGGAAAGGCCGGTGTTGCGACAGCGTACGGATAGTATTCCGTACGCTGTTGTCGTATCCGGGGAAATCCGGAATATGAATAGAGGATGAGAGAGGAAAGTGAATTCACTGACAATATCCGGCGAAGCGTGTTGCGAGGATGGAGTGAGCAGCAACAGAAGGGTTGTGTGAAATAAATTAAGTATCGAATCGATGTGGAATATGTTATACTGAGAAAAAATGTGAAACCCTATGTTTGTGAGGGCGGTTTACACAGAAAGGACAGATATGGAAAAAGCAAGAACAGATGCATTATATTACGCGTTGAAAGAAAAAGGCTACCCCGATGATTTCTGCCGGGAGATCGCATATAAGCAGATGAATACGGATTATACCGCAACAAGGATGCTGGGATATCTGTACCGCGTATCGAACCCACGCCCGGAAGATGTGGTGGATGAGATGCTGGCAATCTTAAGTGACCGGAACGCGATCATTCAGAAAAAAGAACTGGAACATGCACAGGCAACGATCAACCGGATCTACAGAGAGGGGCTGTAACAGTCAGAATATGGACAAAAGAAAAATTGCAGTAAATACAGGATGTGTCTGTCTTATAATTCTGTTTATCTTCGGCTTTTATCAATTGATCCAGTGGGATAATACGAGCAGAAGAGGGCAGGAAGAAGCAAAAAAACAGAAGGAACTGGACGAGGCAGAGGCGGAAGAGAAGGCGTATGAGCGGGCAAAAGAATATATGGAAAATTACCGGATCAGCCTGCAGGAAAGTATGCAGGCTGCCGGAATTGAGGATATCAGAGTATCTTATGAGCAATACAATCAGAGCACGTATTCCAGCGTTTACAATTACTGGGACGATGATCCTGACTATCAGTATTTTTATTATGAACTGAGTTATTACTGTGACTCGATAGATTCTATATTTGAAGAAGCTACGCAAGATGGAAATTATGATTCTTTTATAGAACTGATGGAACGGGAGTGCAAGATCAAAGATCAGCGGCCGGTGGAAGTGGATGGGTTTTATAAAATATTTGTTGGAGATAGAAAATACGCCGTAAAGATCAATGAAAGAGATCCGGAAGGAGAACTGACAATTTCCCGGGAGTATGGAGTGTATTACAGACTGGCGCAGGGAGAAGACGGGTATGAGCTTTATACGAACAGAGGAAAGATTTATCCGAAAGAAGACATGGAAGAGGATAATGAATCGAAAAACAATGCCGGTTCGAACACCAATTCAGGCAGTACTAACAGTTCCGGAAGTTCCTATGGGCATGCCGGCGGATACGGTTCAGGCAGCTTTTACGGAAATGCCAGTGGATCCGGTTCTGGCAGCACTTCCGGGCATTCCAGTGGTTCCGACTCTCTGAAAAAGACAGATCCCTACGATGTGGATGATTACGATGATCCCGATGATTTTGCGGAAGAATGGGCAGAAGATTTTGGAGATGGGGATTATGATGACGGATACGATGATGCTTATGATTACTGGGAAGAAGAGTATGATGATTAATCGAAATACATAGTTTGTGAAATTGTGCGTATAAATATAAGTATATAATAGGTAGATAAAAAAAATAAGCTGGGGTAACAGCGTGCTCCAGGAGAGTAAGCAGTCCTGTGATGGGGCTGCTTTTTTCTGCTTAAAGACCAAAAAATGAAAAAAAATATCAATAAAAAATCTAATTGATGAATTTTTTCAATAGTCCTTTGCATTGTTGACAGGAAAAAATTTCCTTGTTATTATGCTGATACTACCGTTAGAATACGCTAACGAGAAATAGTTAACAAGGAGAGAAAAAGATGAAAAAGACATGGAAAAAAGTCGTATCACTGCTTATGTCCGTCATGGTTGTTTTCTCTATGATGGGAGTTCCTGTTATGGCAGAAGAAGCAAAAGCAGCGCCGACAGAGGTGGCTTCCTGTACAGCCAGCGGACTTTGGACGACAGTCCTGAACTTTGAATTTAAGGACACTGCCTGGATGAATGCGATCAACAGTGTGACCGTCAATGGTACAGTGTATACGAACAAAACGATCAGCAGCTTTGGAAGTGATACCAATATCTGGGATATAGGAAGTGTAACAGGAGCTTATGGAAGCTACACAGCGCTTAGAATTGTCAGTCCGGATACCTATCCGCTGACTGTTGATATCACAGCAGCCGGTTATCAGAAGCTGACCATGCAGGTGACAAAAACAACTGTAAGCTATCAGGATGTTTATACAGCAACCGTAGTACCGCAGCAGCCGGTAGAAAAGACTTACAAAGCAACTGCAGCAGCTGCAACACACGGCAAAGTTACTCTGAGCAAGAGCGAAGGCATCAAAGAAGGCGAGACAGTAACTGCAACCGCAACACCAGACGAGGGATATGAACTGGATACCCTTACCGTTGCCGCTGCAGACAGCAAAGCAGTAGCAACACAGGCTACCAAAACAGGCTGTACATTTGCCATGCCTGCTTCTGATGTGACAGTTACTGCAACCTTCAAAGAAGAAGCACCGAAAACGATCGATCTGAGCCAGGTAAGCATCGCAACAGATACATTCGGAAATGACTGGGAAGTAACTTTTAAAGATGTGAACGGCTATGTAAAAGCGATCACAGAAGTGAAAGTAAACGGAACAACATGGGAAGAAAAATCCTACGGTATTTCTTCCGGTGGTGCATATAAGAAACATACAGACGATAACAAACTGGTATTTGCAGCAAAAGATTACAGCTCTGCACCGGTGATCCCGGTATTAAAGAGCGGTGATGTGATCACCATTTCCGCAAAAGGTTATGAAGATTTTACAGCAAAACTGGTTATCGACCTTGACGGAAAAGCATCTCTGGTAGCAGATGACGGAAAGGGAGATCCTTATGAACTGCATGTAAAGATCGAAGGTACTTTCGATTCTGCCCTGGTAGGACAGGACAATTACGATGCAGTATCCAGCGCCAGTGTCGGTGGCGCTTCCAGCAACAAAAACAGTGATGTAACGGTATACGGAGCAATGCTGGAAAAAGGCAAAGAACCGACCGACAGCGACTGGAAAGAACTGGACAATATGTCCCAGATCAAACTAGACGGTAAAAAATGCAGCGTAAGTATCGTACCGGATACTGCAAGCGGAACACCGGCTGACAGCGACAGCGGAATGCAGGGTGTCTATATGACCATCAGCAGTGCCCTGACACTGAGCGGTACACCGAAGGATGCCGGTAACTATCTGATCTCTGTAAAGATTACCGATCAGCAGGGAAGAGAAGCAGTCAGCAATACCTTACCGTTCCATGTATACACCGGAGAGGAAACTCTGGCAGACAGACTGGTAACAGATAACTTCAAACAGTATGAAAGCGGTCTGTATGCATGGGATATCATGGAACCATGGGCAATCAAAAACTTTGGAAGCAATGTGGATGGTGAAACAGAAAGCGTTCGTGTTCCGAAAGACCTGGAAGCATGGTTCGGATCTCATGTGAGCGGAACTTACGGATATCTGGGTTATGATCTTCCGTGGAAACAGGTAGTGAGTGGAGACATTCCGCAGACCCTGTATATTCCGGAAGGATGCAACCTGACACTGACCAATATGGAGATTCTGAGCAGCGTTCGCATCGTCATTGAAAATGGCGGAAAACTGACATTGGATGATTCTGTGGTACAGGGTATCATCGATGTACAGAGTGGCGGTACTTTCTCCATGAACTACAGCAGCTACAACAACGAATTTACCACAGGTGCATCTCTGTGTGGACAGCTTCGTCTGGCAGATGGCGCAATCCTGGAAAATGCAGCTATCTACTCTCATGCAAACTATCTTGCAAATGGAAACCTGACAGACCGTACCACTTCCGAGCCGGTAGTAACCGCAACCGGAAATGTTACGATCAAAGGCAAAGTATTTATCAAGGGCGATGACGGCGGAAGCGATATCGGACAGATGGCCCTGCGCGTATCCAACGGAACTCTGATACTAGAAGACGGTGCGGAACTGGTAGCTTACGGTGGAAGCGGCAAGACACTGCTGTACACCGAAGGAGGAACAGCAATTGAGCTGGATAATGCAACGATCACAGGAAACGGAAAAGTAACAGCAATCGGAGGAGATGTACTCTGGGGCAATGGCGGAACAGGTGCAACCGGAAACGGAATCATTTCCACAAAAGAAGCATTCCTTCAGGGAGCAACTGCAAACACTTCCAACAAAGCCGTACCTGGAAAAGCAACCGACGGTAATGTAAAAGTGACAAGCACAAGCAAACACATCGAAGACGGAACCGAGATCTCCGGTGCAGACAACGATCCACTGGCAGATCTGTACTGGAAGACTGGAATTAACCCAACTCCGCCGCTGGATAAATTTGTAACAACTCCGGCACTGTCTATCAGTGATGTGGAAGTTGCAAATACAACCTATACCGGAAGTGCACTGGATCTGGTTGTAACAGCAAAAGACGGAGAAACCGTACTGACAGAAGGAACCGATTACTTCCTTACGTTCAAAGATGCAGACGGAAATGAGATTTTCGCAGATTCCATTGTACAGGCAGATACTTATACCGTAGTAGTAAATGGTATCGGAAGTTATGGGGGAATACAGGAAATCCAGTTTACCGTGGAACCAAAACAGACCACTCTGAGCGTGACTACAGATCCGGCTTCTGCAACATACGATGGAACAAGCAAAACTCCGACCGTGGAAGTAAAAGACGGTGACCAGATACTGGTTGCAGGAACGGATTACGAAATCACTTACATTTACGGGGAAGAAACAACTGCGAAAGATTTTGCAGGCGCAAAATTTGTAGAAGCAGGCAGCTATAAGCTGGTCATCACCGGAATCGGCAATTATGCAGGTTCCACCGGAGAAGCTGTTTTTGAGATCAAAAAAGATTCCACCGGAACCGATGACACCAACAAAGGTGATGATAAGAAAGACGATACCAACAAAGGTAACGACAATACTTCCACCACCGATAAAAACGACGGAAATACAACAACCGATAACAACAAAACAACAGGAAAAGATAACCAGACGGTATTAAAAGCTGACACAACAACCAGCAATACAAACAACACAAATACTACCGCCAAGACATCCACCAGAACAAACAGCGTGAAAACCGGAGATACCAACAACCTGTATATCTGGATCACACTGCTGGCAGTTTCCTGTGTTGCACTGGCAGGCCTTGTAGTATATACAAGAAGACGCAGAGCAAAATAAAAATATAAAATGAAAAAGATGTGGGCATCATGCATTATCTGGCATGATGTCCACGTTTTATGTTGCATTGCATATCAATAATTGGTCCAGTGGACCAATTTTGATTACGGGCAAAGGGCGAACGTTGACATGGCTGTATTGCTCTGGTAGAGTAATAAAAACAGAAGGCATCCGGCAGGGTGTGGTTGGGTTATCAAAAATTCTGAAAAAAGGAAAGGCGAGACAGAAAAATGGAAAAGCAGAAAATACTGGATCAGATCAAAGGGGGACTCCTCGTCTCCTGTCAGGCGCTGGAACATGAGCCGCTGTATACGAAAGAGGGCGGTATTATGCCACTGATGGCGAAGGCTGCCGCACAGTCGGGCGCTGTGGGAATCCGTGCAAATACGGTGCGGGATATCACGCAGATCAAAGAGGTGGTAGCCCTTCCGGTGATCGGGATTATCAAGAAAGATTATGAAGGAACACCGATGTATATCACGGTGACGATGAAAGAAGTGGATGCCCTGGTCGCATGTGGTGTGGATATCGTGGCGGTACAGGGAACCGGTGCCAGACGCCCGGACGGAAGCAGTGCACCGGAATTTATCCGTGCGATCAAAGAAAAATACCCCCAGCAGCTGGTAATGGCAGACTGTGCGACGTTGGAAGAAGGAATCGCATGTGCCGAGGCGGGGGCTGATTTTGTGGGTACTACGATGCGTGGCTACACACCGGAGACAAAAGGATGCGACGATATCGATTATGCATTTATCCATGAACTTTCCGAAAAATGCCCTGCAAAGATCATTGCAGAGGGACATATCCATTACCCGGAACAGGCAAAAAAAGCGTTGGAAGCGGGTGCATTTGCCCTGGTAGTCGGTGGCGCGATCACACGACCGGCGGAGATCACGGCACGATTTGTCTCCGCAATTGCGGAATAAGAGAACGGGAAGAACGAGATAAACTAAGAAACCAGTACAGAGCCATCGGAAAAATGGTCTGTACTGGTTTTCTTTTTATCGAGCAGCGTGTTTTGCTTTTTTGATATTATACATTTCTTCATCCGCCAGATTGATATAAATTTGCGGTACAGCGGTTTTGCCAACTGATCGTACGCCATCCGGTTGTAAAGTCCGGTGAGGGAATCACGGATGTAGAGCTGGGAGAGCCGCTTGTTCATTTTCTTGAGGGTCAGTCTTGCATACAGAGACTCCACCGCGTTCTGAAACGAAGTCTTCCAGACGCGGGAGATTGTAGATGTTGTATTCTCCCTGGTTGTACTTTTCGTCTTTGCTGAAGTTACCGAAGCTGTGGAAGACATACAGACTTGCATCGAGATGAGAGTCTTCGAGATAGCATCGGTAACCGATGATCTAGGCGGCGGTAACGTAGCGCTGCCAGCCGTCAGTAATAAGTGCTATTTTTTCATTGTAAAATCCCCTGACATTATAAAAACGTTATAAAATAATGCTGATTTCTATTACAATAGATAATGTGAAATGATTCCAGGGATTTTTCTGTTATTTTACCAGCCCAATACCCATTTTCCGTTGGTGAAATCCGGAATATCAACGACAGCGCCGCCCTTGGCTACAGACATCTCGGACAGGGCAGTGATCGCCATCCAGGAAGCTGCATCGTAGACATCTACCGGCATCGGGCTGTCTTCACGCAGACACTGGAAGAACTGTTCGAATTCGAGCCAGTCCATGCCGCCGTGGCTGCCCTGTACGCCTTCTTCGAGGAATTTTTTCCAGATCGGATGCTCATAGGTTTCGGCGTAGGTATCAGCGTTTCCGCTGCACTCTTTTCTCCAGTCAAAATCGTGATCGCGGTCTTCTTTGCGGTCGATAAATACGGAATCGGTGGCTTCTTCGTACATGCCTTTGGTTCCGCGGACGGTAAAGTTACGGCTGTAGTATCTCGGCAGGGTGGTGTCGAGGGTCAGCTGGATGGTTTCTCCGTTGGCACAGCGGATCATTGTGGTGATGATATCACCCTGGGCAAAATGTGCCTGTTTCAGTCTTTCGTCATCGCTCTTATTCTGCATGATGAACTCATGGAGTCCTGCGGACTTGGAGGCGAAGGAAGAAAGGGTGAGCATCCGGTTTCCGTGGTTGATGTTCAGAATCTTGGCGATCGGTCCCAGATCGTGGGTTGGATAGTTTTCACAGTTTCTGGACAGATAGTTTCTCAGACGGTAATGTCTGTTTTCTTTTCCGAAAGCGATTTCGTCTCTCAGATCATGCTGATATCCACCGGCGCAGTGAACGACCTCACCGAGAACACCCTGATCTACCATATTTAACACCATCAGTTCGCGGCGGCCGAAGCAGCAGTTCTCCAGGAACATGAACGGTGTTTTAGTTTTTTCATAAGCATCGACCAGTTTGTAGCAGTCTTCCAGAGAGTAAGCGCCACCGACTTCCATGGCTACGGCTTTTCCGGCATACATGGCAGCAAGGGCGATCTCTACATGAGATTCCCAGGCGGTTGCGATGATGATCGTATTTACCTCTTCATTTGCGATAATATCTTTATAATCGGTAGATACAAAAGGTGTCGGCTGTCCGGCAGCTTCCACTACTTTCGCTCCTTCCCGGGCGCGATCTTCATAAACATCGCAGACAGCGACAACCTGTTCTTTCTGAGCCAGAACGATATTTTCCAACAGATCTTTTCCACGGCATCCAAGACCGATATATCCGATTTTAATGTTTTCCATCAGAATTTCTCCTTTATGTGCTTTTTTTAAATATTCTGAGATTTATTATACACGGATGCCGGAAATTGACAAGGAAAGTAGAATCTAAATCCTGTGAAAAATCGCTTGTGTATTGTGCAGAAAATTTCTATAATAAAAGAAGAATTGTCCGGAAAACAGCGGATATTTTGAGGGGTATGCAAGAACAAACATAATGTAAAGGAGATAATGAATTATGAAATTTACCAATGGTTACTGGATGCTTCGTGATGAGATGCGGGCAGCCTATGCAGTTGAGTATGGAAGTCACCGGGTATACGGGCAGGAACTGACGATGTATCTGCCGTGTTCCCATATCGTGGATCGGGGAAGCTGTCTGAATATCCCGCTTCTGACGGTGACACTGTCCAGTCCGATGGACGGTGTGATCAAAGTGTCTGCGGTGCATCATGACGGAGCCGTATATAACGGACCTTTTGCAAAGATTTATACCGGCGATGCGCATGTGCGGATCGACGAGAATGAGGAGCAGCTGATCTATCAGACGGGCTCTCTGAAAGCGGTGATCGATAAAGCACCGAATGGATACAAGATGGCATTTTATGAGGGAGATACTTTCCTCACAGAGTCGAGTTTCAGGAATCTTGCCTATATGCAGAACACAAAAACCGGGAAAAACTATATGCTGGAGCAGATGTTCCTCGATGTGGATGAATATGTCTACGGACTCGGAGAACGTTTCACGCCGTTCGTAAAAAACGGACAGGTAGTGGAGATGTGGAACGAGGATGGCGGAACTGCCAGTGAGATTGCCTATAAAAATATCCCGTTCTATGTGACAAATAAAGGCTACGGTATCCTGGTGGACAACGAGGGCGATGTGGCGTATGAGATCGCCAGTGAGAAAGTAGAACGGATCCAGTTTTCCGTAGAGGGGGAACATCTGGATTATTATGTAATCAGTGGAAAAACGCCGATGGGAACCGTAGAAAAATACACAGAACTGACCGGAAAACCGGCACTGCCGCCGTCATGGTCGTTCGGATTGTGGTTGACGACTTCTTTTACTACGAATTATGATGAGGCGACCACTTCCGGTTTTATTCAGGGCATGGCAGACCGGGAGATTCCGCTGCATGTCTTCCATTTTGACTGCTACTGGATGGATGCCTATGAGTGGTGTAACTTTGAATGGGATCCCGCGACATTCCCGGATCCGAAAGGCATGCTGAAACGGTATCATGATCGCGGGCTTCACATCTGTGTATGGATCAATCCGTATATCGGACAGAAATCCTGTCTGTTCAAAGAGGGAAAAGAGCACGGTTATCTGGTTAAGAAAACAGACGGAAGCGTATGGCAGACGGATCTGTGGCAGCCTGGTATGGCACTGGTTGATTTTACGAATCCGGATGCTGTGGCATGGTATCAGGGAAAGTTAAAGACGCTGCTGGATATGGGCGTGGATTGCTTTAAAACTGATTTTGGTGAGAGAATCCCGGTGAAAGAAATCGAGTATTTTGACCATTCCGATCCGGTGAAAATGCATAATTACTATACTTATCTGTATAATCAGGCAGTTTTCGAATTACTGGAGCGTGAGCGAGGAACCGGAGAAGCCGTATTGTTCGCGCGTTCTGCCACCGTCGGTGGTCAGCAGTTCCCGGCACACTGGGGCGGTGACTGTTCCGCAAGCTATGTTTCTATGGCAGAGACTCTTCGTGGAGGACTTTCCCTGTCTATGGGTGGATTTGGTTTCTGGAGTCATGATATCAGTGGATTCGAGAGCACCGCACCGGCGGACATCTACAAACGGTGGTGTCAGTTCGGCTTGCTGAGTTCCCACAGCCGTCTGCACGGTTCTTCTTCCTACCGCGTGCCGTGGCTGTTTGATGAGGAAGCCTGCGATATTCTGCGGGAATTTGTCAATCTGAAATGCCGTCTGATGCCGTATCTGTACGGACAGGCAGTGCGCTCCCACAAAGAAGGCCGTCCGGTACTGCGCCCGATGTTCCTGGATTTCCCGGAGGATCGTGCATGTGATACCCTGGATCGGCAGTATATGTTCGGCGATTCCCTGCTGGTGGCTCCGATCTTTAAAGAGAACGGTGAAGTGCAGTATTATCTGCCGGAGGGAACCTGGTATAATCTGATCACCGGGGCAGATGTGAGCGGAGGAAAATGGCAGAAAGAGACGCATGATTATCACAGTCTGCCACTGATGATCCGTCCAAATACAGTGCTTGCTTTGGGCAATAATGACCAGAAACCGGATTATGATTATGCGGATGGTGTTAGCCTTCTGGTATCCGCGTTTGATGAGGGAGCCGAAGCGAAAACTGAGATACCGGATCTGAAAGGAGAGACGGTGATGACGGTGACTGCGAAACGTGTGGGAGATGAGATTCACCTGCATGTGGAAGGCGGAAACGGAAATTATACGGTGAAGAGCCTTTCGGGTTGCAAGGTAGTTGTGGAAGCGTAAGAATCTGTGGGGACAGAGAAGAAATACCGAAGCGTATCCGTAGAAATGTCAGAAAAGCCATAATGCGAAAATAAAATTGTAAAATTATATCACCACAAAGAAAAGGCATGCATACAGAAGCGAAAAATCCTGTATGCATGCTTTTTTGATGCATTGCATATTAAAAATTGATCTGGTGAATCAATTTGCTTACATAAGATGCGTAGAACACTGCTGGATATATCTGGATTCTGTGTCGGTCGTGGGAGATTGCAGTTGAAAAAATGCTGTGTGCGGATCAGTTGCCGACAGCCGTACCGCGCTCCGCCCAGCGAAACCACTTTTGTGGAAATTCAAAGACAAACAGGATGCCAAGCACGATCGCCACCGCGATCTTCAAAGTCTGGAATCCACGGTCGGAAGCTTTGGCCAGCTGATCCGTCACGACATAATAGGCAGTCCAGTAGATCCCTGCTCCCGGAACCAGCGGGAAGATGCCTGCAACGAGAAAGATCGTCACCGGACAGTGGCGCCGGACCGCGCTGAGCCTGGAGAGAAAAACGACAAGAACTGTGGCAAAAAAGGTGGAACCGAAGAGCCCGCAGCCAGCCAGCAGTAACTTGTAGCAGATCCAGCCACAGCCACCGGCCAGACCACAGTTTACATAATATTCCTTTGGTACCTGAAAGAGCAGGGCGAAAGCGATCGTACCGACAAAAGCGGTAAGAAATTCGAAAATCAGATGTACGGACATAAAGATAACCTCCTGAGAGATAGATAAATATATTTGATTTACGCAAGCAATAAGTAAGCTTCGCAAAGCGTATGTTATCTCGTTTTATAAAATCCGCCGGGACGAAAGAAACCCATGCATTCATAGAACCCCATGAATCACGGCAGAATCGCACCGCCCACAAAATGGTGATACCCGATCATTACAAGACCGACGCCCATTGCGATACTGAACGTGACAAGCAGTGCGTCCAGCATGCGGACCGCACCGGCAATATAGTCCTGGTCGGCGATATCGCGGATGCCATTCGTAAACGCCACACCGGGAACCAGTGGGATGATGGAACCGATGATAATCTCACTCAGATGATGTCCAAGTCCCAACTGATAGATCAGGACGGCGATGAAAGTCACAAACATGCCACCGGATATATTCGTTGCGATTTTGGAAAGCTGTCCTTTCACCACGCACAGCAGATAGACATACAACAGAAGCCCTGCGATAAAAGCCACGATACAGTCCACCGGATCGCCGCCGAAGAGATAACAGAAACAGCCACTGCCCACGCCGGAAGCAAGGATCTGGCAGAGATTCCGCTTGGCAGGCATCTGCTGGATTTCCTGAAGTTTCTGATAGGCTTCCTCCGGGGTATAAGATCCGTGTTCGATCTCCCGGGAAAGCTGGTTGACCGCGGTGACACGGTCGAGCCGGGTAGCACTCAACGGGATGTGGCGCACCCAGGCAAAGTTTTGATCCGAGTTGCTGTCAGCCGTGAGAAAGAAACCACTGCTTAAGACAAACGGATCACACGAGTCGATGCCGTAGGCATGGGCGATCCGGTTGATGGTTTCCTCTACACGGAAAATCTCCGCTCCGCTCGCCAGCAGGATATCCCCGGCAAGAGCCGCCACATTTAACGCCATACGGTTATGTTCTTTTTCTACAGTTTCCAAAATAAAATCCCCCATTGTACACAAAAGATGCGGATACAGAAATAGAAAGATTTTGGGCTGTATTCGCGTATGGTATGACTCTAACACATTTTCGAAAGAAAACAAAGAAAAACCGATACATTTTCAGCAGAAAATCAGGAGACATTTCACCATGTGGATGAGGAAAAGCAGCAGGAATCGATGGAAACGGTGGGATTTTTTGCTTGTTTTGAAATAGGTCTTGACGGGGGGAAGGAATATCTGTAATATATTCAAGAAGTACGCCCATCTGGTTGAAAAAGTTGGTGGGTGAGAAATGGAAAATAGAAAAGAAGTAACCGGCGGATCGTGGGTCGACTGTGTGATGGCGGTTATGAAAAAGAGGATAAGTATATGAAGAAAGATTGGGAAAACGTGACACTGATGCCGGAGTTTGACGAGCAGGGTGTTGCCTGCTATCGGCTGGATGGCGGAGATTATCTGAATGAGTATTATGTGGTTTCGGAGGCGGAGACGAGAAAGCTTCTGAACACGCCGGAGATTGTCGGGTATGAGGTTTATAACTGCCTGATTCCGTCGACTTCTCAGATGTTATATTATCTGAAAGAACAGAAGAAAGTGACAACAGCGAATATCTTATCGATTCTTCGCGGTGCGCTGAATTATCCGCTGGAGGAGAGCTGCTACCGGGAGCACATTCGTGTGCATGATATCAGTTTCTTATCCAGTGAGCGTGTATTTCAGGAGGAAGAGATTGCGGGACTGGAGATCAAATACAGTAAGCTGACGATGGTACCGGACAGCACGTTGATGATCGGAGATATCATTGCCAGTGGAGAGACGTTGATCCACTGTCTGCGTTATGTGACCGATTTTTACCGGAATCACGGAGCAAAACTTCGGAATATTATCATCTTTACGATCGGTGGAACGAAGGGAATCGAGATTCTGGAAGATCTGACGCGCGATATCCGGGAGTTCTGGCCGGAATTTGAAGGATTTATCACGGTATATTATGAAGGAATCTTTGGAATGTACTCGGATAAAGGTGTGTCAGGCATCAACCTTCCGAATGTCGACTTCTACTGGAAAGGCGGTATCGTGGCTCCGGAATTTCGTCGGGAGACACTTTCCATGTGCAGTCCTCTGTTTGAAAAATGTATTATCTATGATGGCGGTGCGAGACGTTACGAGATCCATGAGCATGTAGAAGAAGTGCTGGAGTTCTGGAACGGGATCAAAGAGCGCGCCGGTCAGATTGATTTTGGAACTTTACTGGAAGAAAAACTCGGTTATGAACTTCCGATCAGTTACGAAGACTGGATCCATGCAAACCATTATGAAAAGATTCGTCCGGCAGATACAAAATGGCTGTATCGCCAGGAACAGGGATATGTGGAGAGCATGAAGAACATTACATTAGAAGAACTGGCGCAGCAGCGGATCGATGAATTTACCGGTGCACTGCGTAAATATATTCTGTAATGGAATCAGCCGAAAGACAAATAAGGTTATGGAAACAAACTGAGACGGGAGAAAACAAATGAAAAAAGAGACAGAACAGAAAGTAGACATTGATTATGCGGATCGCGTCGTACCGGAGGAAGGAAAGAAGGGCTTTGTGACCATGTTTATGATCATGCTTGGATTTACCTTCTTCTCCGCGAGTATGTGGGCAGGTCAGCAGCTGGCAGCAGGACTGGATTTCTGGGGATTCTTAAAATCTCTGCTGTTTGGTGGAGCGATCCTTGGTCTGTACACCGGACTTCTTGGTTATGTCGGAGCAAAGACAGGTATGAGCATGGATCTGCTGGCGCAGAAAGCCTTCGGAGAGAAAGGTTCGTATCTTTCCTCTGCAATGATCAGTTTTACACAGATCGGCTGGTTTGGTGTAGGTATCGCGATGTTTGCGATTCCGGTAGCAGGAGAATTGTTTGGGGACAGTAAGACCGCCATGTGGGCACTGGTTATTGTAGCCGGCGTGTGTATGACAGCTTCCGCTTACTTCGGTATCGATTCCCTGACTGTCATCAGTTATATCGCAGTGCCGCTGGTAGCAGTGCTCGGTACGGTAGCCATGGTCATGGCGGTCCGCCAGGGCAACGGAACCATCGTGGATCAGTTTGCCGTATCCAGCGGTTCCCTTACCGTTGTCGGCGGTGCAGGTCTGGTTGTGGGATCCTTCGTATCCGGTGGAACCGCAACCCCGAACTTTACCCGATTTGCGAAAGATGCGAAGACGGGAACGATCGCAACGGTCGTAGCATTTTTTATCGGAAACTCCCTGATGTTCTTCTTCGGAGCCATCGCCTATATTTTTGTCGGTGGAAATGATATCTTCGAGGTTATGATCCGTCTGAATCTGTTCTACATGGCAGTTCTGGTACTGGGTCTGAACATCTGGACAACCAACGACAATGCCCTGTATACCGCAGGTCTTGGTCTGGCAAATATTTTCCATCAGAAGAAAAAACCGATGGTCCTGGTATCCGGTATCATCGGAACGGTACTTTCGGTATGGCTGTATTATAACTTCACAAAATGGCTGAACATCCTGAACTGTACGCTGCCGCCGGTAGGTATCATCCTGGTACTTTCTTACTTTATGAATAAGAAAGATTATGAAGATCCGGTCGCAGAGACACAGGTCGTCAACTGGTTTGCAGTAGGAGGTGTGATCCTGGGTGCTGCGGTAGCAAACCTGGTATCATGGGAATCGCTTCGATCAATGGTATGGTAGTGGCTGCCGTGTGTTACCTGATTGGACAGGCAGTGAGAAAGAAGAAATAATCATAAGAAAACCGTTGTGTTATACAAAAAAATGTATGCATGGCGGTTTTTTTGGTATACAATAGACAATAAGTGATTCAGAGATGCAAGAGCGGTATATATGGCAGGTTTTATAAGAAAGTCTGAAGATATGGGGAAAACGAGAACTTCTAATGAAAGACAACAATCCAATGAAAAACAAGAATCGTGTGAATCAGTAAAAATAGGGAGGGTTACATAAGATGGAAAAGACAAAAACAGAACGTCTGCAGTGGATTCTGGATGATGCGGTAGCAAGAGGAGAAATCCCGGGAGCTACCCTGCTGGTGCGAAAAGAAGGAAAAGAAGAAGTATATCTGGAGAGCGGATATGCGGATATCGAGGCGAAAAAGCCGGTGGCGAGAGACAGTATCTACCGGTTATATTCCATGTCCAAACCGATCACTGCTGTGGCAGTGATGCTTCTGGCAGAACGTGGGCAGATTGATCTGGCCGATCCGGTATGTAGATATCTGCCGGGATTTTGTGGACAACTGGTGGCTTATGTGGATGGACGTGTGGAAAAACCATGGCGCGATGTGAACATTCAGGACCTCCTGAATATGACTTCCGGTCTGGTGTATGAGGGCAATCATCCGGCCGGCCGTCAGACGGAAGCTCTGTTTGAGGAGATCACACAGAGACTGGATGAGGGAGAAGGCGGCCGATATGGCACCGTGGAGATCGCCAACCGGCTGGGACGGATCCCGCTGGCATTTCAGCCGGAGCGTTCCTGGTGTTACGGAACTTCGGCGGATGTGGCCGGAGCAGTCGTTGAGGTGGTATCCGGTATGCGTTTTGGAGATTTCCTGGAAAAAGAGTTGTTTGCTCCGCTGGAGATGTGTGATACCGGTTTCTGGGTACCGGAAGAGAAAAAGGATCGCCTGGTGAAAACATATGTGTGCACAGAAGGAGAGACACCGGCGCTGTATACAAAAAATCATCTGGATATCTGCAATCGGATGGATCGTCGTCCGGCCTTTGAGTCCGGAGGTGCCGGACTGGTTTCTACGATTGATGATTATTCTCATTTTGCCCAGATGCTTCTGAACGGAGGAAGCTATAAGGGAAAACAGATTCTTGGATCCTCTGTGGTGAAATTCCTGACCGGCCACGTGTTAAGCGAGTGTCAGCAGAAAGTATTTGAACGGGAGGGAATGCCGTGGCTGGAAGGATTTTCCTATGGAAACTTTATGCGTGTCATGACAGATCCGCGAAGAGCCTGCACGCTGGGAAGCCAGGGAGAATATGGCTGGGACGGATGGCTTGGCTGTTACTTTGCCAATGCACCAAAAGACCGGATGACCGTGCTGATGATGACCCAGAAGACAGATGCCGGAACATTCCGGATGACCAGACTGCTCAGAAATGTGATCTATAATCTGTAAGAAAATAAAAGAAAACGGAGAAAAATGTGATGAAAAAGAGAGAATCATTTAATACCCGGTGGGGATTTATTATGGCCTGCATCGGTTCGGCGGTGGGCATGGGAAATATCTGGATGTTTTCCACCAGAGTATCGTTATATGGAGGCGGAGCATTTTTGATTCCGTATTTCATCTTTGTGATACTGATCGGATTTACCGGGGTGATCGGAGAGATGACATTCGGACGTGCAACGAGATCCGGTCCGATCGACGCGTTTGGAAGAGCCTGTGAAAGAAAAGAAAAACGAAAAATCGGAGAGATCCTAGGACTGATCCCGGTGGTCGGCTCCCTGGCGATGGCCATCGGTTATACCGTTGTTATGGGATGGATCTTAAAATACACAGTCGGCGCATTCACCGGAGCGACCCTTGCACCGATCAGTGTGGATGAGTTTGGCGCGGCTTTCGGTTCGATGGCATCTGCATTTGGTAATACGGGCTGGCAGGTGGCGATTCTGCTGGTTGCCATGGGTATTCTGATGTTCGGTGTCGGCGGCGGAATCGAAAAAGTGAATAAAATACTGATGCCGGTATTTTTCCTGCTTTTTGTAGGACTTGGCATCTATGTGGCGTTTCAGCCGGGGGCTGCGGCCGGATATACCTATATCTTTCGCGTGGACAAAGCGGCGCTGGCAGATCCGAAAACCTGGATCTTTGCGCTGGGGCAGGCATTTTTCTCCCTGTCGGTGGCAGGCAGCGGGACACTGATCTATGGTTCCTATCTGTCAGACGAAGAAAATATCCCGGCTTCTGCGGGAAGGGTTGCCTTTTTTGATACACTGGCTGCGATGCTGGCATCTCTGGTCATTATTCCGGCGATGGCAACTACCGGAGCACAGCTTGACCAGGGCGGTCCGGGACTGTTATTTATCTTTCTGCCGAATCTGATCAAAAATATGCCGGGAGGAAAGATCATTGTGATCATTTTCTTTGTCGCTGTGTTATTCGCGGGACTAACCTCCCTGATCAACCTGTACGAAGCACCAATCGCAACAGTACAGGAGAAATTTCATCTAGAGCGAAAACCGGCGTGTGCGGTGATCGCGGTGGTCGGTGTGATCGTCTCTATCTTGATTCAGGGTATCGTATCCGGCTGGATGGATGTACTCTCCATCTACATCTGCCCGCTCGGCGCAGGACTGGCAGGTATCATGCTGTTCTGGGTGTGCGGAAAAGACTATGTGGAAAAACAGGTAAACAAGGGACGAAGCACCCGCTTCACTTCCTGGTTTTACCCGATCTGTAAATATGTATATGTGCCGGTTTGTATTCTGGTTCTGATTCTTGGGATCGCGCTGGGAGGTATCGGCTGAGACCAAAGTGGGCGGGGAGCAGTGGGGATGGAGAAAAGTGGCTTTTCAAAGCCACTTTTCTCCGTCCCCACTGCTCCCCGCCCACCGCGCTTTTTCACCTGCCTGCACTGTTATTTTTCCGATATGCCCCCGGCGTCGTATGCACTTCTTTCCGAAACACCTGTGAAAAATAAGACTGAGAAGAGAAGCCGACAGATTGTGCGATCTTGGCGATCGGGAGATTGCTGCATGTCAACAGTTCTTTTGCCTCATCGATTCTCCGGTTGATCAGATAATTGATCGGGGAGACCCCCTTATAGCGCGTGAAAACGTGAACCATATAATATTTATTCATATACGTCAGTTCGCTCAACGTATCCAGATTGATATCCTCCGCAAAATGCTCATCCAGATACTGCTCAATAAAATGACACTCCCGGGAAAGTTTGTCTGTTGTGGAGAGGTTCGGGGTGGCGATGGTGTTGCGGTCTACGAGCTGAATCAGGATTTCGAGAAGGTTCTGGCAGATATTGATGTAATTTTCCTTCTTCTCACGCAGTTCCTGGAGTAGGGTCTGGGTGTAAAAGAGCATTTCTTTTCGGTTGGAACGGAGATTACAAATTGTGTATGGCAGAAACGTATTGTTGGAGGAACGAAAAGAGATTCCGTCCAAACCAAGAACGATATATTCCAGGGCATTTTCCCCGTGACTGAACTCCGTATGTGTCACGTTCGGGTTGATCAGTACCAGATCGTCCTCTGTAACCGGGAACGAATCATTTTCTGTCTGAAAAACACCGGTTCCGTGAATGACATAAAAAAGTTCGGCGAAAGCATGGGAATGAAGGATGCTCTGCCAGTTCCGGTCATAGCGGGATTTGCTAATATAGAGAAGCCGGATGTCCAGCCGTTCGTTGGATAAGGCTTCTTTTTCAGGTTCGGTAAATATGTAGCGGTGATATGCCATGCGTTCCTGTTCCTCCTTTTTATGTGATGTACTCCCGGAGTCTTTCTGCACTTGCTTTTGCGGCTGATTTTCCGCCAGTCGCACCCGAATTTCATCAACGTACACACCGCGTACGCCTCAGAAATTTGGACACAACTGACAAAAAATCATCTCACAAAATCAGGCACAGAAAGATTCCGAGAGCACATTGTGCAAAATGCGAAAAAGTATAGAAAAAGTATAAAATGTGTTATATAAATTTACAAGAAATTATTTAGGATAAAGCAAGAAACCTAAAAAAGTAGACAACATAGAGATATAGAAAACAACAGAAGTGTGTTACGATGCAGATAGAACCAATAACCAGGCAAAACGATAAGGAGGAAATCATGAAGGAGAGAACAAAGAGATTGCAGGCACTTTTCTGTGCACTTGCAGTAACGGCGACTTCTGTTGGCTCACCGCTGGTATCGGTCCCCGTACATGCGGAGGAAACACAGGGAGCAGAAGATACTTCTGAACAGCCGGAAACAGAGAGCGAAAAAACAACAGATGCATCAGACAGCGCGATATCAGAAAGTCCGGATCAGGCAGGGAAACCAGTAGAACTGATACCGGAGAATCCGAATCAGGAACCAGCGGCAGAGGACGAAGAGGACAGCGGTCAGGAAACAACAGTGGAGGCAGAAACGGCACAGATGCCGCAGGCAGCAGCGGTGCAGGAAGCACAGACACAGGAAGCCGAAACCGTAACGCCGAAAGAGGGCACTCTGACAGTGAAAGTCAACGGAACCGCAGCGAGCGGAGAAAGTCTGGAAACAGCAGTCACCGCCAGCGGAACGGAAGCTGCCGCAGTGACCCGTCTGGATCTGGTATCCGGTACGATCACACAGGCGGATCTGGCATACATCACAACCCTGACCAATCTGCAGGATTTTCATATGCAGCTGGGAAGCGGACTGAAACTGATCGGAAAGACCGGAAGTGCAACGACCGTGCTCGGAAAAAATACGGCGGTACTGAATTTTGCACCGAAAGCATCCGGAAGCAGCAAGGGAGAACTGAGAGAAGTACACCTGGAAGGTGTGACGGAGATTCAGAAGGGTGGAATTGTAAGTGATTCCGTAGAAACCGTAGACCTGCCGGATGCGACCGAAGTAGGGGACGATGCATTCAACGGATTTGGCTGGCTGGAGAAAGTTTTCCTGCCGAAAGCTGAGACGATCGGAATGCGTGCGTTCTATAAATGTACCAGACTGACAGATATCACACTGGAAGCAGTAAAAACGCTGAAAAAAGATTCCTTCTATTATACAAACAGCCTGAAACGCCTGACGCTTCCGGCAACACTGGAGACGATTGAAAATATCCAGTTCGGAAGGGTTGGACAGGGAAATAAAGCGGGAACGCGCGTGGTGATGAAAGGAATGACCCCTCCAACCGTAGCGTCAGGAGCATTTACCGGAGTTTCCCAGACTACAATCTCTACGGTAACTGTACCGGCGGGTGCGCTGGATGCGTATCTGGCACAGATCAATGCAGAAAACAGCTCTGCGGGACTGATCCGCAAAAAAGAGACGATGTGGAACAATCTGTACCTGAGAGAAGAGGGCAGTTATGCAGTAGAATATTACAGCGAGTATGTCACCGGCGTGAAAGTGGCATATGTGAAAGCCGGAGAGGGAGTCACCGCAGAAAAAGTGGCATCTGCGACGAAAGCAGGAAATATTTTCAAAGGCTGGAATACAAAGAAAAACGGAACGGGAGAAGCCTTTGGAGAGGGAAGCGTGCCGACCAGAGATCTTACGGTATACCCTGTATTTGCAGCATCCTGTACCGTACAGATCCATCAGGAAGACGGAACGACAACGACCCTGGAAGTAGAGAAAGACCAGGCAATCGGAGAAAAACTGCCGACTGCACCGGAAAAAGAGGGTTATGTATTCAAAGAGTGGAATACCAGTGAAGACGGAACAGGAGAAACTGTGACTGCGAACACCGTCATTACAGCCAATATGGATATTTATCCGATTTATGAAGAAAATCTGCCGGATGTGATCAAAGTTCTGGTAAATGGCATCAGTGTGGACGGTTTGAGCCTGGAAGATGCGATCAAAGACAGTAAGGTGGCAGTAGCCGATGTGACAAGCATCGAACTGGTATCCGGGGAGATTACGCAGAACGATCTGGCATATCTTGCACAGATAACGAACCTGGAGAAATTCACGATGCATCTGGGAGAAGACCTGATCCTGCACGGAAAAGACGGCAATCCGACAACGGTACTGGGACCGAACAGTGCGGTACTGAATTTTGCACCGAAGGCAGCAGGAAGCAGCAAGGGAGAACTGAGAGAAGTGCACCTGGAAGGTGTGACGGAGATTCAGAAGGGCGGAATCGTAAGTGATTCTGTAGAAATCGTAGACCTGCCGGATGCAACCGAAGTAGGGGACGATGCATTCAACGGATTTGGATGGCTGGAGAAAGTTTCCCTGCCGAAAGCTGAGACGATCGGAATGCGTGCGTTCTATAAATGTACCAGACTGACAGATATCACACTGGAAGCAGTAAAAACGCTGAAAAAAGATTCCTTCTATTATACAAACAGCCTGAAACGCCTGACGCTTCCGGCAACACTGGAGACGATTGAAAATATCCAGTTCGGAAGGGTTGGACAGGGAAATAAAGCGGGAACGCGCGTGGTGATGAAAGGAATGACCCCTCCAACCGTAGCGTCAGGAGCATTTACCGGAGTTTCCCAGACTACAATCTCTACGGTAACTGTACCGGCGGGTGCGCTGGATGCGTATCTGGCACAGATCAATGCAGAAAACAGCTCTGCGGGACTGATCCGCAAAAAAGAGACGATGTGGAACAATCTGTACCTGAGAGAAGAGGGCAGTTATGCAGTAGAATATTACAGCGAGTATGTCACCGGCGTGAAAGTGGCATATGTGAAAGCCGGAGAGGGAGTCACCGCAGAAAAAGTGGCATCTGCGACGAAAGCAGGAAATATTTTCAAAGGCTGGAATACAAAGAAAAACGGAACGGGAGAAGCTTTCGGAGAGGGAAGCGTACCGACCGATGATATCACCGTGTACCCGGTATTTGCAGCAGCATGCACGATCCAGATACATCAGGAAGATGGAACCACAACAAAACTGGAAGTAGAGAAAGGCCAGGCAATCAGAGAAAACCTGCCTGCAGCACCGACAAAAGAAGGATATCTCTTCAAAGGCTGGAACACCAGCGCCGACGGAACCGGAACGACAGTAACTGCGGACACGGTGATTACTGAAAATATGGATCTCTACCCGATCTTCGAGGAGGATATTCCACCGGTAGTGGAAGTAAGAGTGGTCTTTGATGTAGACGGACAGAAGAGTGAAGTGAAGGTAGTGAAAGGGGAAGCAATCGGAAGTAACCTTCCGGCGGACCCAGAGAAAGACGGATATACTTTCAAAGGCTGGAATACCAAAGCAGACGGAACGGGAGAAACCGTGACTGCGGAAACTGTAGTGACGGATGAGATGGAAGTATACGCCGTATTCGAACAGAACCCAGCACCGATTGAAGAAGTCAAAGTTGTGATTGACGTAGATGGTGTGAAGACTGAAGTGAAAGTCATCAAAGGAGAAGCGATCGGAAGTAACCTTCCGGCAGATCCGACGAAAAAGGGCTACACCTTCAAAGGATGGAATACAAAGGCAGACGGAACTGGAGAAACTGTGACCGCAGATACGCTGGTAAGTGACGATCTGGAAGTATATGCAATCTTCGAGAAGACCGAAACCCCGAAAGATCCGGAGAAACCGGATCCGGGAAAAGGCGATGATACGAAGAAACCGGAGACCCCAAGCCCGACACCGACCACGACTCCAACCAACACCAACACAACCAAAAAGAACAACACAACAACAAGTACCACAACACCTGCATCCAAAACAACCACAACAGCGCAGACAGCCAAATCGGTGAAAACAGCCGATGCCACACCACTGGCATCCGCCGCAGCCGCAGGAGGACTCTCTCTGCTCGGTATACTGGCAGCCCTGTTTGGAAAAAAGAAAAAATAATCTGATACTCAACACTCCTGGAGTATAAAAAGAACCCCGCCCCGGATAAGAAGCGAAGCGATTCGCGGAAGACCCGGGGCGGGGTTTTGTTACAGGAAAGTACTTTCCTGTAGTACAAAATGTTGTGCATGAATGTGCCGGGCACATTCGGATATGTAATTGAGAAATGTAACATCAGAGATCATCGGATTCATCCGGAAAGATATAATCATTCAGTTCTTCAAAATCCAGAAATTCCGATAAAGTCATATTGAAAGCATTGGCAATTTTATGAAGAGTAGCCGCCCGGGGGGCTTTTGTAAGTCCCCGGACGATATTATCCAGAGTTCAATTGGATTGCGAAAGAGATGCCAAAACCATCGGAAACACCGGGGAGCGGAAGTGATGGAAATGGAGAAAGTGGAGATGGAAACGGCAGCGGAGATTCCAGTGGTTCAGGTAGTGGAAATGGAAATACAACTGGAGGAAACACCGGAGGGAATAATACTGGTGGAAATACTACCGGAGGGGATACAACAGATGGAGAGGAAATGACTCTGGGCTATACGGCACACTCCCTGACACTGAATGGGGATATCGGAGTAAACTTTTATCTGGAACTGAATGATGCAATCATTAAGGATAGTAGTGCAGTGATGCAGATGGAAGTGAATTCCCAGAAGGTTTCTGAAATCAAAGTAGCCGATGTGGTGAAAAACGGAACCACAGAAGTGACTGATGAAGAGGGAATCACACATGCATGCTATAAATTTACCTGTAATGTCTATGAAAAACAGATGAATGACACGATCCAGGCGACCCTGAAGACAAGCGTAGGAACCTGGAAAGAAACGTATTCCATTAAGAAATATGTAGAACAGGTGCAGAATGGAAGCAGTGAGAACCTGAAAGAAGTGGTCAATGCGATGCTGGATTATGGAATCTGGGCGCAGACGCTGTTCGGATACAAGACAGACAGCCTTGATGATGTAAGTTTGCCGGATGTATCCGGGGTAACCAAAGATCAGCTTTCTGCATATGCGTATGTGAAAAGCGGACAGGAAGACAATCTTGCCGTATATGGAGCGAGCCTGCTGCTGAAAGAAAAGACCACGATAAGAATGTATTATAATTTGAAGAGTGGATCGATAGAGGATTATACATTTAAAATCGATGGAAAAGAGGTAACGCCGACAAAATCAGGAAATAAAGGTCTTTATTATGTGGAAGTGAATGACATAGCGGTACAGGATCTTGACGAAGCCCATACATTCACAGCGGGAAATCTTGAAGTGAGCAATTACAGTGCGCTGAGTTATGTAGGAAATGTGATAGGAAAAGAAAGCAGCAGTGAAAACAACAGGAAAACGGCTGCAGCATTGTATCTGTACTGGAATGCGGCGGAAAAATATTTTAAAGGATGAGGTAATTGAAAATGAAAGAAAAATACGAAACACCAGATATAGAAATTGTAAAACTGGATGCTGAAATAGAGACGACGGATATGATAAAGGAGAGCAATGAAATGGAAATTGATCCATTCATGTCTAACATGGATCTGTATTAAAAACTGGAGAGGCGAAAGCCTCTCCTGATTTGGTTTGGAGATAAGATATATGAAAAATAATAAAAAAATATGGATGTATATGGTTCTTGTGATTGTTATGGCAATATTGGTTGGTGGAATCCTGCATTGGAATAAAAGCGTTTCCGGGAAAACGGAGAATACAGAGACGGAAACAACCCAAACGGATTCAGAAAAAAACGAAGCTACGACGGATGACTCTGTTTCAGATGATGCATTTATTATCCGGGAAGATGAAACAGAGGTGTCAGAAAATGAAAATACGGAAAAGAAATCTGGCGTAGAAAAAAAGAAAGAAAAGAAAAATAACAAAGACAATACAACACCGTCTGGTACTGAAAACACAGAACAAAAATCTTCTGAAAACAGTGAGAAAAATACCACAGGGGAAATAGAAAAAGGTGTGGATAATATCATTAAGGAAGGCGAGATAAAAGAGGATAAGAAGGAAGAGAACACACCGGATACGCCGACGATAAACAAGGGAAAAGAGAAAACGAGCTGGAAATCATTTCGAATGAATAGAAAGGATACTGGTGAGAAATATGAAGATAAAAAAAGACTATGTAATGAAAGAAGCATTAAAACTTCTGATTAGACAGATTTACTTTACGACAGAGTCACAAAAAGCAGGAAAGACGCTGGAACTGTTCAATGAACTCTTAAAAAGGATTCCGGTGTATGAACTGACCTGTAATATTTCGCAGGAGGCTGCAGAATATAGTTTCCAAAATCTAACAGAGACAACAGGTGATCAAGAATAATGGAAAAAACAGAACACGTATCTGAAAATGAATATGTAAATGCTGCAAAATATCTGATGTATCTATTAAAAAGTGTTTTGCATCAATCAAAAATCAGGAAAGAACCCAGTAAATGTACCTGGGAACAGGTATGGGAACTGGCGCAAAAGAATAATGTAGAGGCAACAGTCAGTGAGGTTGTTGCACAGTATGAAGGAAATATTCCGTCCGAACTCAGAAAAAAATGGAGAAAAGCCGGAAAAGAAATTTTATATCGTCAGATCTGTTTTGAAATGGAGAGGGAAAATATTTTACAGGGACTGGCAGAAAAAGGGATTGCCTGGCTGCCGTTAAAAGGAATTAATCTTGTCCAGTATTATCCTCGACCAGGAATGAGATGGATGTGTGACAATGATATTTTGTGCGGGTATATTGAAGAGAATGAAAAAGGCGGATACAAAATCTGCGGAGAAGATGAAAAGGCTGTCTCAGAGTGGAAAGAAAAAGCGAAAGAGGACATCCGAGAGATTATGGAAAATCTGGGGTTTTCTTTAAAAGGCGTAGGCAGCTGTCATGATCTCTTTCAAAAAGGAAAGATTATAAAATTTGAGATACACAGCCAGTTATTTTCCAGAATGTATGACGGTTACTTTGAAAATCCATGGGAAAGCGTAATTCCGGATCCGGTCTGTAAGGGGCAATATCATTTTTCCGATGAGAACGAATATCTGTATATGATCGGTCATGCGTATAAACACTTTTCCGATGGTGGCTGTGGTGTTAGAACACTGGCAGATGAATATGTCTTCCTGCAAAAAAAGAATACACTCGACTGGGACTATATCAAAAGGGAAACAGCAAAATGTGGAATCGACTCGTTTGAAGAAACATTGAGAAAAGTTGCTCTCCATGCTTTTTCAGAAAACACCAGTCTGACAGAAACTGAGTGGAAATTCGCACTCCACATGATCGGATGTGGAACTTATGGAAGCATAGAGAATCAAGTAGGACAAAAACTGCAGAGAATCAGAGAAGAACAAAAATGTGGACGGTTGCACGCAATATTAATATATTTGAAAAACAGAATAGTAACGGATGAATATACGTTGAAGGAGGCGCACCCATTTGTTGATAAATATCGTGTATTTTTACCACTCCTGCCGGTGTACAGAATAGTGCGAGGGATGATTTTACATCCGAAGAGGTTGGTAGGGGAGTGGAGGGTGATGATTAGAAGAAGGGGGTGAGTGTTTAGTAAATAGGGAAGTTTTTGAAAAACGGAACAGCGTGAAGATTTAACTGTGATAGTTATTTCTTCACGCTGTTTTTATATATGCAAAAAAATTAACAGGAAAAATGTAATCGAAGAAGAAGGATGTAGAGGGCATTCTTGAACATACTTTTTTCATAATTTTGAAAAAATTATAGAAAAATAGCAACTTTTGGAAAAACAATCCCCATGTATAAAGCAGAGGGATTCTTAAACCACGATACCAAAATCAGACTTAGGTGTATCAGTGGTGGGATTCAATGTAGAAGGAAGGAGAATGTCATGAAAAATAAGAATAGTTATGTAAATCCATATAATGGAAATGTTTCCTGGAATGGAGCTCTTTTTTTACAAAAAGGCGATCATTCTAATATGCCGCGTCGCACAGATGCGTATCTGCCGGGAGACGAGAGAGGTCATGTAAACGCCTCCTCATTAGGGGGAAATTCGGTTAATAATATAGTCGCTCAAAACGCTCAACTCAATCATGGGGCTTATTATGCTATGGAACAAGGTGAGCGTACAGCACTTCGGAACGGAGCATCCATTGAGTCTTCCAAAACAGCCATTGTTGATTCGCAACCCGGAAACAGACCAGATGTTTTTCTTGTTACGGACAATGTAACTTACCCCGATGGTCATTCAGAATTGCTCAGTCATTCTTTTACTAATGAATCTATTGCAACTCAGGAAGCGTGGAATGGCTACTCCGCTGCTTTGCCGGATACCTTTGCCGTACAAAATTCGGTGGATGCTCTCAGTGTTTCCATGAGCAATGAGGAATACGCAGAACTGATGGAAGCAACGGATGCAGAATTGCCAGGAATCGCAGAAGATTATGCGGCCGCAGATTTCAGTGGTGTACCGGCAAGCTGTGCCGCAGAATCTGATGCTGCATTTGCGGATGACGGTACTGGCAGTAATTTAGATTATGGTAACGCTGCAGATTGTGAGGTAGATGATGAATAGGAGGGATGATGATGTTCTATGATATTCCTACAAGAATGCAAAAAGAAAAATTTCCACAGTGGCCGGAAGGAGCTGGCAGTATTCAGGCTCTTCTTCCAAATGGTAAGGGTGTTGAACTGCCGGTTCTGAAAGGGACAAATGTACTGACTTTGGGAGTCGTTGGTACTGGAAAGACACGATCTTTTACAGAAAACGCGGCAGATATATTACTGACCTGTGACCCTGGGATGAAAGGGGTGTTTTTTGAAGTGAAGCACTCTTTTATGGACAGATTTTTAAAAAATAATGATAAGGTACTCACATATGATTCCAAATCCGTGCATCAACAGAATCTGTTTGTGCCGAATATTATTAAGGAGATTCGGCAGGCAAATAATGCTGAAGCCGAAATGAGAGAACTTGCAGATTTTCTTTTTGCAGAACTTTTAAATGGAGCGAATCAAAATCGTGCATGGATTCAGGCGGCCAGGAACACTTTTGTTGGTGTATTGCGAACCATTGTAGATTGTTTTCCGAACGAAAATACCGGAAATTGGACTCTGATCAATGCTTTACGTCGAATGACAACGGGTGAAATTCTGGCTTATCTGGCAAGAAATCCGCGAAATCATTCCATGCTTTTAAAAGATTGGGGGTACGATGTTTATCATGCCGAAGAATTTAAACTTACCAGACGTGCGTATGACATTCAATTTTTTCTGAATCAGGTACTGGAAAATTTTTCAGGAAGCTTTGAGATGAATGGAACGGATACGATCCATGATTGGTTAGCGGGAAGATATGGCAGAAATCTATTTTTTCAATATGATCTTGCTTCGGCGGAGATATCCAGACCATTTTTTCTATATTATTTGAAAAAAATCAAGGACTATAAATTGAGTAATACGGCAGGGGCATCTGATCCAATTCTTATGGTAATGGATGAACTGGATAAGATGGCAGATGGTGGGAAGACCGCAGATTGGGGGCTTTTTCAGGCGGCGAATCTCGGGCGTGAGTATGGTCTGCAAATTTTGCTTACCACACAGTCTGTATCAAATCTCTATGGACTCAGTACGGATTTTAATGAGCATATTACAACAGGTGGTCTGGCAGGATTTCCGTATCTTGTCAGCTTTCGCCCCGGAGACCCGGCGACGATATCAACACTCCAGACACTTTATGGTTCTGACTACAGAGAACATATCGTATTTCCGGCATCGCGTTATGTTGAACCGATTGTGAGATGTGAGATGGAGCCGCTAGTCACGGAGGCTGAGTTTGCATCTCTGGGAACCGGAGACTGCATTGTGAAAATATTGTCTCACCGTCCGCAAAGGGTACATATTAACCTGTAGATCAGGAGCATACATACAAGGGAGGTACGCTATGAATTATTTAGAATACATCAGTTCCGTATATGGTTTTGCACAGAGCGCTGTGGATATGAGATACCTTGTCAGTGGTGTCGATTCCCGTGTGCGTCAGATTGTGGGACAGTATATTGTGAACTCAATCTTTGATGCGGGAAAGATCCTTTTTATTGTTGACAGTACAAAAGGTGGTCGCGAATTTGGTAGTTTTGGCAGATTCAGAGTTTTAAACCCTCTGAATGGGGATGTTAGTCTGTGCCATGATCTTCTCGAGGTATCTTCAATCAGAGAAATCAGTCGTCTTCGGAGTTTGCTTTCAGAACTTGGATTTGACGGAAGCAGGGCAATGAAAGTAGTCAATTATCTTTCTTTTGTGAAAGAAACAGAACGGCGTCTTGGAAACTGTGGATCACTCAGTGTAGAAACGCTGGAAGAATACAGTGGCACAATGCTGGTTAAATGGAAAATGCGTCAGCTCGTGGAAAGTGGAATTCTGACTAACGAGAACTACGAATATCTGCTTACACGTTACGCGGAGGTGAGTGGAGCAGCTGCAGATTTTGAAATGTTCCTTATGATGCTGGCGCCGTTCATTGGCAATGGTTGTCAGCCCTGCAGTGGATCGGCGGTACATCTCGCAATTGGCGAATTTGTTTCTGACAGACCGATGCAGGAAGTGATGAGCAGACTGATGCTTGCATTTATCAGGAAACAGCCATCAAACTGTGCTGTGCTGATCATTGATGATGGAAAATCTGATCGCTGCTGTGTTATGGATATTTTAAAAAATCTGCCTGTTTCAACGGATGTACATATGTTTACGGCAGATGCCTTCTCGTTGGATGACAGAGATCTGAGTGTGTTGATGAGTACATTTCCAGTGCGGATCTATTCACGTCATGCTTCGATGAACGCGTGCTCGAAGATTGAGAATTATTGCGGACAGATGGATGTAGTAAAACGGTCTTATTCCAAGACAGTTGATAAGCGGATCCGTGTGTCTACCGCGTTTGATATGCTTTTGGGGACAAACAGGACAGATACAGAAGTCCTTAATGCTCCGGTCAGGGAAGCACGCTATCGAAAAGAAACCATTCATTCACTTTGCGCTGGTACGGCTATTATTGACTGTGGCGGAACACAGGCATTGTTCCAGTTTTGACTTGTCAGGGAGGAGTTACAATGATTCGATTATCAGGGGTATGCAAAGTTGCCGCGGTATTTATGTTCGATTTTCTGGCTATATATACATTATTTCATAGTACACAGGCAGCAACAGTGGTTACCGGTGTGATCGCACTTTATGTCTGGCTAGGCGGGTATTTTACTTTATTTAAAGAGGGGGCGGTTCGGTCTGACAAATTGCCACAGTATGAACGGTCTCGTCTTGAGAAGGCAAAAGCGCAGCTTATAAAAGATGTGAAACGTACCAGTTCCGCGGATATTTCCAATTTAAGAGTTTATCTGATTCCCGGAGACAGTGAACTGCAGGCTACGGCATATGGATCAAATTGCATTTCTGTCTCCAAAGGGACATTTGATAATACAGATCCCATAACGTTGAATGCTGTGCTTGGACACGAAATCTCACATATCTTGGGTATGGATGGAGAATTCAGCAGAGCTGTTTTTGCCACGATTCTCCTTGCGTGTGGAGCGATCAGCGTTATATCGTTTGTATTTGTGGTCGTTATTTTTCTGATTTTTTTAATATGTTGCCTTTTCAGTTCATGGTTCGGCGTGATGGCATATAAAGGAACAACCAAAGCGGTTAAGAGTATTTTCCAACTGTTCCAGAAGGGGCTGGTAGTTATTTACCGAGTGGCTGCAGGTTGTGTAAGCCGTGCAGCAGAGTTTCGGTGTGACCGCTATTCCGCACAGTTAGGATATGGGGTTCAGCTTGCACATTTTCTGTCATATGCTGCACCTGATTATCCGCGTCAGATGACAATTACAGAGGCACTTTACCGCTCACACCCATCTTCAGCAAAGCGTGTGGCACGCCTGGAAGCATTTATGAGAGATGAGACACATCCTGTGGTTAGATAGAAGGGAGGATTCAGATGATGTTTTTTCGGATTTAATGAGTAGATAGGCGATGCAGCAGAAGGAATTTATTGCTGATGAGCCGGAGAAGAAGTATACTATATTTATAATAAATGCAGCGAGGAGAAAGGAAAATTTATGAAAGCGGAATTACAGACAGAAGAAGTTCTGGCGATGTATGACGTCAGGGGTATACAGAAATTTATCTTTAAAACGAATGTTGCAAAAGAAATCATCGGAGCATCAAAACTGGTCGATCAGATCATTACGCAGGGAATTATTTCCTATCTGGAAAAGAATGTGCCAGAGGAGCAGAAAGGACAGTATCTTACTGAATGGGAAAAGGATGATCCGGCTGCATTTCTGGATCAGGATGAGATACAGATGCAGATTTTGTTTATCGGGGGAGGAAATGCCTATGTATTATTTCGTAAAGGAGAGATATGTCAGAAGGTAAATTGTTATCTGGCAAAATATCTGCTGGAGGAAACTTATTCATTGAATCTGGCAGTTGCGGTGGTAAAGAAAACAGATTCGTATGCGTATGATTATAATGCAATTCAGGAAGAAATGCGCCGGATCAAAGCGGCAATGCCGATGACAGAACCGATGGGAGCAATGCCGTTCATGGCGGTAGATTCCATTACGGGCTATCCGCTGACCAGCAAAGTGAAAGGTGATTATTATTGTACCGAAGCGAAGAAGAAGCGGGATAGGTTTCCTAAGGATGAGAGTGAAAAAGTATTTGATAATATGGTGACCGAGAAAGGAGACAATTCCACGCTGGCGGTATGCCATATTGACGGAAACAGCATGGGAATCCGGATCTGTAAGGAGATGGAGCAGAAGAAAGAGTACAAAGCTGCAGTTTCCTGTATGCGAAATCTTTCGCTGGAAATCGCCCGGGTTTTCCGTGAGACCTTTGACCAGATGACAAAATATATGGATGAACTGACACCGAAGGTTAAATCTTCTGTAAAAACACATCTTTACAGGGAAATCATCGTGGCAGGAGATGATATTACCTTTGTGTGCAATGCAAAACTGGCGATTCCTGCAGTTCGATATTTTCTGGAAAATCTCGGAAATGAAAAAGACTACAGTGCCTGCGGAGGAATTGCTTTTTTCAACAGTCATTTCCCATTTTCCGATGCTTATCAGGTGGCAGAAGCCTGCTGTGACAGTGCTAAAGGACGTGCCAAGGAACTTGAAAACAGGGGAAATGACAATGCGATAGGAAACTTTTTTGATTTTCAGATCTGTACGAATGTGCGGGCTGCAAAGCTTAAAAGCTATCGTGAGAAACATTATGTATCCGGAACAGATTATTTCATAGCAAGACCGTATTATGTGGTGCCAAAAGTTGACCGTCATGAACTGAATGCAGTAAATGAAACATACAGCGTGGCACATCTGGATGAGTGGTCAGAACAGTTTGGAAAAAAGAAAATGCCACGAAGCAAGGCAAAGCAGCTGCGCAGTGCGATTCCGGTGAAAAATAAACGTGAAGAGGTCGTATCTTTCCTTGCTTCCCGTGGTTATCCTGTTTTTAAAGCGAGAAACGAAGAGTATGCCTTGTGGTATGATGCGTTGGAGATCATGGATTTCAATATCGAGTCGGAAGATACTACTGTCCAGTCTCAGATGTAGAGGGGGAAATACAAAAAGATGAAGTTATATATAAAACTACTGTCGGATATGTGTACCTATTCCGGAGAAACTTATAACAGTATCGTGGATACAGATATTGTATACGACGTGTATGGAATCCCATATATTCCGGCAAAAAGAATCAAAGGCTGTATCCGTGAGACGGCATTGGAATTACTGGAATTCGGGCTGATCAGCAGAGAAAAATACGAAAAACTGTTTGGAAAAGAAGGAAATCAGCAATCGGGATTTTTCCTGTCAAATGCTTATTTGAAAGAGCATGCTGCACTCGTAGCTGTAGCAGAACATTTTAAAAAGAACGGACTGGCAGCATCGCAGAATGTGCTGGATCAGTATACAGATGTACGAACCCAGACGGCGGTGGATCTGGAAACAGGTGTGGCAGATAAAAATTCTCTGCGCACGATGCGTGTGATCCGACGTGGACTGGAATTTGAGGCAGAGTGTAATCCGGGTAAAAATGTGGACGCAAAATTGCAGAAATTATTAGAGCTGGCAGTGTCATTGGTGAAACATATGGGTGTATCACGCAGCAGAGGTCTGGGCCTGGTAGAAATGAGGCTGGACAGAACCGATGAAATAGATGTAAAGGGAAGACATAAACACGTATTAATTACAAAAGAGCAGCTGAAAGAAAAAAATAAGATCAGCTATCGGATCACTTTGCGATCTACTATGGTCTGCAAATCACCACAGGGAAATCAGGCACAGACGCAAGATTACATCGCCGGAAGCAAAGTACTTGGTCTGCTGGCAGGAGCACTTGGGAGAAAAACCTATCTGGAGCTGATGGAACAGCATGGAATCCGGGTTTCGAATGCGTATATTATGAATGGAGAAAAGCGCTGCATGCCGGCACGGCTTTCCCTGCAGAAACAAAAAGACCAGTCCTATGACGAGAAAGGAAAGATGCTGGTCAAAGATATGCTGTATGATCCGGATGTTACAGGAAAACAAATGACACCGGCAGGAGTGGCATATATGGATGCAGATCACCACACAGCCGGTGTGGTAACGGAGATCAGCTATCATCATCAGAGACCGGCTGATAAATCAGTGGGACGTGCGACAGGCGAAGATGGTTCCAGTTTTTATCAGCTTTGCGGAATCAGTGCTGGTCAGACATTCGGTGGCTCTATCTATGCTGATAAAGTGTGTGCAGAAAAGATTCTGGAAGCGGTAAATGCTCTGGGAGAGGTACGCATGGGATATGGAAAATCCAGCGAATTTGGTGCAGTAGATTTGGTTTTGTATGGTGTGGAATCTTCCGGTGAGCAGTCTCAGTCAATGATGCATGATGCGGTGCTTACATTGGGATCGGATGTCATTCTCTATAACGAATATGGAATGCCGAGTACAGAAATTAATGTATTGAAAAACTGTCTGGAAGCAGTTACCGGAGTGGATGACCTGGAACTGACACATCCATTTCTGGATTTTGCTCTGATCGGAGGCTTTAATGTCACCTGGCAGCGGAGAAAACCGGAATTTCATGCCCTGGGTAAAGGCAGTACATTTCTTGTACATTCAGATAAGGGATTTGATGCGGAACATCTGCGTTCGCAGTTTATCGGGGAGCGTACCGCCGAAGGTTACGGCGAATTGATTCTGACACCGGCAGAAGCATCGGCAGATGTCTGCATTTATAAAACGGCGGATGATACACCGAAAAATGCAGAAGAATCAGAAGTGAAATCATCTGAGCCTCTGGATACGGAAGAAGCCATACGGAATAAACTGGTAGCTGGAAAAGAAACCGGTCGTATTTTGCAGCAGCTTCTTCAGACCGAGTTTGCACGGCAATTAGAGGAGGCTGTGAGAATCAGGTTGAAGACTGCGTTGAAAGAAAATCAGGATATGTTTACCGAAAAAGTAGAAAACTCCAAAGAACGTGTTGTAAAACGGGGACTGAATGCTTCTGTCGCAAAACTGCGCGCAATTTTTAAAAATGAAACAAGCTATCAGGCAATGAAAGATCAGGCAGATGCGATTGAGGACAGGAAAAAAAGAGAAATCTGTCAGGATATTTTAACACTGGTCGATCCAAAACAGCTGGCAGTAGAAGTTTCCGAAAAGATAAATGATCTCTATCAGATACCTTTTACCAGCCAGTGGGATGAACCCGCATTGTACAAAAATATATATCGGATTTATCTGATAGAATTGAAATATCTGGTAAAATCACTGAACAAGGCAGAAAAGAAGGGGTGAGAGGAATGGAAAGGAATCGTATTGTAAAAAAAATAATGTTGTATGTGCAGGTCCGTTTTCTCTCGCCGCTGAATGTGTCCTCCGGTGAGGATGAATGGACAGACGCTGATCTGCTCAGAGATGGAAACGGAGATGTCTTTGTGCCGGGAAGCTCTCTGGCAGGAGCTATGCGTGCTTATATCAAAAAAGAAAAAAATGAATCTTGTCTGCTTGGATATACAAAACACGAAGAAAATGGTCTGGATACCGGAAAAATGAGCGCTCTGTTTATTTCTGATCTGACATTTGATGAGCCTACGTTATCCGGAGTCAGAGATGGCGTGGAATTAAATGCACAGAAAACGGCAAAAACGGAAAGCAAATATGATATGGAAATTCTGGAGGCTGGAAGCAAAGCGCATTTTTTCCTGGAACTGACCGTTCGCGAGCAGGATAACGAAGCGGAAATGAGGCAGGAGATAGGTAAGATTTTTCGTGGAATCAATGAAGGGGAAATCCGTCTTGGAAGTAAAAAGACAAGAGGCTTTGGCAAATTTAAGATTCTGTCTGTTGCAGAAAAGGAATATACAAAAGAGAACTATACCGATTATGCAAATGCATACCAGAATGATTCCTGGAAAAATGCCGAAAATAAGCTGAAGAAATGGATGGAAAATGCCGATTGGACGCCTTCTATGATACATATAGAAGTGCCACTCAGGATGAAAGGTGGCATCAGTATTCGGCGGTATGCGGCAAAAAAAGGAGAGCCGGATTATGTGCAGCTGACGAGACCGGTGATTCAAAGAGATGAAAACGGAAACGAAACAGGCAAGAATGAGATAGCAGTACTTCCAGGAAACAGCCTTGCCGGAGCGATCCGTCACCGCATGGAAACAATCATCGGGGAACTAAAGGAAGCAGGTGTAAAACTTCCGAAAAACAGTGCAGATGCAGATATTATCAAAAGAGTATTTGGATATGTGGACGGAAATCAGGGCTGCGCATCGAATATCATTGTCCATGAAGCTGACATAAAAGGAGCAAAACCACTTACAATGGTGCGAACCGGTGTCAGTCGCTTTGAATCCGCGGTAAAAAAAGGTTCTTTATATACAGAAAAAACATATGTGGATGGAACACTGAACGTGCGGATCGACGTGCGAAAAGGAAACCGTACGCAGGATGAAGAATGGATTCTTGGCATACTTCTTCTGGTATTGAAAGAACTGCAAAGTGGATTGCTGGCCGTGGGAGGTCAGACTGCAATCGGAAGAGGTATTTTTTCAGCAAACGGTCCTATCACGATTGATGGGAAAGCCGGTGAGGAAGATCTTCTAATTGGAAACCTGCTGAAAAATATGTCCGGAAATGGAGGGGGAGAAGCATGAATCTGTCAAAAGCACCCGAACAGGGAATCATGTATGCACTTTATACAGACAGAGTGGAATACAGAACTTACAAAAAAGAAGAACTATCCGAAGATGCTATACAGAAACATCTTTTGGAACTGCATCTGTTTGACGACACAACAGAGTACAGAATGATACAGTCAGAACATGGCGAAATAGAGAACGTGATCAGTGATGAGAATATGCCACATGATGATATCTACTGTGAAAAAATTTATACCGTGAAAGAAAATGAAGAACAGGATCATTGCATTGAGGTGGTCAATTATCTGACATATGATGAAAACGATCTGTTGCTGATTCGTAACTATCGGTTGAAAGAGGTGAGAAAATAATGAGAGGTTTTGTAAATCCGTATAATTTTATTCATTTTCCAGAAAATAAGGCGCATGCTTATACAGATGAAGACCGGCATACAGGTGTGATTCATTATACGATCACCTCAAAGACGCCTCTGTTTATACCGAATTCAAGTTCAGAGACAGCATTTACGGAATCGGAGACACCGGATCATAAATCCTATGATTTCTTTTCTTATACGGAACTGGATCCGACGAAGAGATACGAGAAGGACTATCCTATTCCGGTCATTCCGGGCAGCGAAATGCGTGGTGTTGTCCGCAATGTATATGAGACCTTGACGGATTCGTGCATGAGCATGCTGAATACAGATACCTATCCGGTAAAAAGAAGTCCAGAAAGATTTGAAGCGGCACTGCTTCATCGAGATAGTGAGGGAAAATGGGAATTGCTGCCTGCACTGTCATTACGGATTGGTCTGGGTGCAGATGCCTGTTGGAAAACAACAAAAAAAGGAAAAAAAATAAGGCGGGCAACAAAGCCGCCGAAAGGATTTGAAGATTGTCATAATGGAGCAACAATTTATTATCAAGAGCCGGAACAAATCAATAAATGGTCATTTAAAACAATAGAACACTATTCTGATAAGGTGGGAAAATACACGAAGCATGGATATTTGCTCAAATGGGGGATGGGAGTAGCAAAACTTCATTACCATGTATTTGTTGTACAAAAAAGCGAACCTGCAATTTCCGAATTTAAGCTTAGTAAAGATATTGTAGAACGGAAAATGTTTCCGGTACTTGAATCTTATCTGAATCAGCCAGCATTAACACCGGGTAATAAGGCTGCATACGAAGAATATGAAAATGATCTGAAAAGATTTTTGAATGGGAACGAAGAAGCGTATTTTCCGGTGACATGCTCCAAAATCGGCAATCGGGGGATCTTTTATCTGGCTCCTGCAATTTTTTCAAAAGAGGTATCCAACGAGAATCTTGAAAAATTTGCCGGAAAGTTCAGCCCATGTAAAGATAATTTTTGTCCGGCATGCGACCTTTTTGGATATATCGGAACAAATAATGAAAATGCAAAAGGTTCAAAAATCCGTTTTTCAGATCTGTATCCGGAAAAATATGATGCGATGCAGGAAGTTTTAAATAAGTCTGAACAGAGAAGAGCAGACATCAATCAGGAGATACAGAAGGCATTTTATCTTGAGGAAAATAATGGAAAAGTCACATTACAGGCACTGGCGGAGCCAAAACTTGGAAATGTTGAATTTTATCTGAAAAGACCGAACAAAAGAGCAGAATTCTGGACTTATGATTATTATACCACACGGGATGCTTGCGATGCAGGACGTGGACAAACGCATCTGTATACGAATTGTCAGCTGCGTGGACGAAAATATTACTGGCATCACAGGGAGGTTGATACCGCACAGGAGATAGAAAAGACGAAACTGAATAAGACAATCCGACCGGTAAAATCAGGTGTGACATTTGAGGGAGAACTTTATTTTGAAGGAATTTCACAAAGACAGTTAAATCAACTGATCTGGATTTTGGACAGCAGCGAACAGGTCGAAGAAAAAACGCTTGGATTAAAGCTGGGTGGAGCAAAACCGTTGGGCTACGGAAGTGTGGTTTGTAAGGTGGCATCTGTGGAAGAGAGAACGTTTTTGCTTGCTGACAATGTGCTAAGTTATGAGGTGGAAAAAAAGGATCGAGAGGAAAATCAGGATTGGTTTAAAATTTCCTATGGTAAAAATTCTGATAAAGAGAAAGGAGCAGGATTTAGTGAAGCTGTAAAAGAAGAATTCTTTAAAATAGCTGATATTCAAACTGTTCCGGATAATGTGGAGATCACATATCCGAAAATCTGGGATCAGAAAGATAAACCTCTGACGGAAGGCTTTCGATGGTTTGGTAAAAATCATGGTACGCTTTCTGGAAAAAATATGCCAACGAACCGGGCAGATGTGACAATTAAAAATGTTCTGCCGGGTATTATGGACGAAGATTTTTCATTGCCATACTATCTTAAACCTAATTACCAAAATCAGAAAAAAAGGAATTCGTGATCATGCAGTTAGAAGTAGCCATCAATTTACAGGAACCATTGGTTTTGCCGCTTAATTACAATCATATCATCCAGTCAATTATATATCGGGCATTGCATGCAATGCCCGATTACTCAGAATTTCTCCACGAATGTGGATACAGCAATGGAAGCAGACAGTATAAAATGTTCCAGTTCAGTCAGTTGAACGGAGATTATTATGTTGATAAAAATCATCATAAGATCATATTCCGTTCCTATGTGACTTTTGAAGTTCGAAGTCCGGAACCATTGTTGATGAATATTCTGGCTATGAGTTTTCAGTATCAGGGCATTACATTTGGAACAATGAACTGCCGGGATATACAGCTGGAATTATACGATTATACGGTAGAAGAAACAGAATTGCTTATCCGGATGAAGACACCGCTCACCGTATATTCCACAGATTATGACACAAAAAGAACGTATTTTTATTCACCGGAAGAACCGGAATTTTATCAGAAGATTGTGGATAATTTCAGACGGAAATACGAAGCATTTTATGGAGTACAGCCATTCCAGCCAATCACACTGACTTATGTAGGAGAAAAACTGCCGCGAAAACTTGTGACACGTTATCAGGGAAGCTATATCAATGCCTGGTACGGAACCTATAAACTTTCCGGAAAACGAAAATACCTGGATTTTCTGTATCAGACAGGTCTTGGATCCAAAAATGCACAGGGATTTGGGATGTTTGAGATAGATTAAACTGATACAGAAAAACGAACTGGTTATTTGAGAAATGTCAAATGGTGTTTACAAAATTAAATATGGATATCCTGTTTTCAGGAAAAGAGTAAAAAAATGTACTCCCGAATTTTTCGGGGGTATTTTTTTGAGTTTTTTCGCAACTTTTTGAAATGTCTGCTCCATATCTATAGTGAAAGGGAGGGATAGAAATGGAAAAAAAGACATCAATTATGAAACAATTAAACAAAAAAGCACATCCGGATGGTTTTATGAATTTTAAATTTGTAATCTCAAAAGTTGGAGAACACGATTATAAAAATTCTCAGCTCTGCATTCAGGATGACCGCTATCTGACACCATGGATTCTGGAAAGAATGCGTTGTCTGGGAGAGTATAAAAATAAAGTATACTGTCAGGTTGATGAGGCATTAAAATCCCTTGCAAATATTGTTGGACGTGAATGTAAAGAACTGGAACTTCTGGTCCCGGGTAATGCACCAAAAGGACTGGATCCGGAAAACCAGGAACGTTTGGGTGCAGCATATGCAGCAAGACGGGCACAGATGCAGGAACGACGTTTTGAGATTCTCATACATCTTTCTGAATTGAATATGGAAATGGAATCCATTGATGCAGCACTGCAACATCATTTACAGAAGGCTGATAATGTGATTATGAAACATCTTTCGTGCTACTGGAGAGGAATATTGAAAGCTGCCGGAGATACGAATATACCGTCCAAGCCGGATGTGGAACTACCTGTAATTCCGGGACAGAAACTGTATGAGACTCATTTTAAGTATATCAAACAGATTCTGACAAAAGGTCTGACTCAGGGTGGGTGCGGTGATTCAATAGAAGATGAGAACTTTAGAAAAACTGTGGGAGGTATATAAGATGACATGGTTGAAGCATAAGAAAAACACAAACAAAAAGCTGAGAAAATGGTTCAAAATAAAGAAGGAGGAGGAACTGGAGGAATCGGTAAACCTGCCTGTGTATGGACCTAATGACACATTAGTGCCAAAGGATTACCAGGTACCAGTATCATTGCTTTATTTTGAAAAAGACTTTCAAAATAACTGTAAAGAATGGCTCAAGCATGCCAAGCCAGATATGTATAACAGGGGTTATATGAAGATGTTGATCGATAAGGCTCGGGCAGAAGCTCTTGTGGAAATTGATGACGAAGAAGTAGTTTTACACAAAAGAGTGATTTATGAACTGGCTAAAATTTGGAAGGGGGACGAAGTGAAAGCAAATGGAAAACTTGCAGAAACAAAAGCTGCCAGAAAGGAGGTGGAGGAGGAGCTGAAAAGAAGCGAGAGAATCTATTACCAGCATACTGCATTTGCTCCAGAATATCTGAAGCAGAATAGTTTAATAAAGAGGGAGGAAGAAGATTATGAATAATAATCAGTATGGTATCAAAGTTATGCATGAGGAAGGATATGACCTTCCAATTAAGAGTGAAGATAAATTTCAGAAAACAGAGTACACTTGGTGGTCAAATCCTATATTTATAGTTTTCCTAACAGTTAGTATGTCTATACTAGACGCGTTAGTTTTGTATGATATTCTCGATCAGTCGATGAATCAGTCTGAGAATATGGGCAAGATTATTAGTTTTGGTATGGCACTGCTATTGAACGTGTTACCGCTGATAATTGCAAAATTTACCCATCAGGCAATGTACAAGATTAAACGTGGGGCAGCAGCCTGGGCGTTTATTTTAACTACTGCATTTTTCATGCTTTTCGCTGCTACTGTATATCTTCGTTTTTCTTATCAGGATCAGTATGGTAAAATTGATACACTTCGTCTCAAAAATGAAGCGCAGGAAGAGACAGTAGTAGAAACAGACACTGAGACAGAAACAGATACGAAAGTCGGCTTTGCTGTAGTATTGTTGCTTTCTGTAGAGCCGTTAGTAACTTCACTTATGAACTTCGGACTGGCCTATATCTCAGATGATGAAGTAAGAGCGCATCTGAATCATTTACGGAAACGCAGACTGGAGCTTGCGGAATGTGAAAACGATCTGAAGGCTTATCTTGCAACACGGGAACCGGCAGAAAAGCGTTGTGAAGAGTTATTATTATTGGATCGAAATGCCAAAAAAGCTGCACAGGATCGGGTGAATGCAAGATGTGCTATTTTGGAAGCACGCTCATATTTGTATCTGGCAGAGTACCTTGGCAATCCGGAAGGAGCAAGTTATGTAACCGCTTATGAAACGGAGCCGGAGAAAATTCCTGAAGAGCCGTTAGCAATGCCAATTTTACAGCCGTTGCCGACGGAGGCAGAGATGATTAAGGAAGAAGTTCCACCGTTACCATCAAGTATGCTTAAGGATAATAAGACAACTATGGAAGATGCAGAAGTATCAGGAACGATAGCATAAGAGAAAAAGGAGATTACTATGAAGGTAAAAAAATTATTTAAAACAATTGGCGTAGTTTTCCTGGCAGGAGCTTTATTAAGTGGCTGTAATTTCAATTTCCCAAGTGGAAGTCCTTTCGAATCGGGACGAACATCCTCAACAGACCAGCAGACGGTATCAGTCAGCGTTGTAGTGGGCGCACATTCCAATGCAAACGTGATTTCGCCCAATGCGCAGGAAATTGGTGAAAAAATCTACCAGTGTGCATACACGTATGGAACTATTAGTCTGATTCGGGCGGATGGGAAACCGAAGGAATTTCTGAAAGCAAAGATTCAGGAACCGTCGATCAAAGGCTTATCAGAACGCAAATTGAAATCCATTGCGGAAGGATATCAGAGTGAGATTCTTGCAGCTTTCCGGACCGATGGCATGGCAAAAGTGGAAGAAGTAGATACCCTTGAGGCAATCCGTCTGGCTGCGAATTCCTTAAAAACCGTGGCAGAAGGAGACAAATACCTGGTAATAGCCGATACAGGTCTTGCCACAACCGGTTATGTGAATTTTTGTGTAAATGACTTATTTAACACACCGACAGAAGACATTGTACAAGCACTTGAGAATGAAAAAGCGATTCCGGAGTTAGAAAATGTTCATGTGGTGTGGCTATATGCGGGACAAATGGCAGAACCAGCGCAGGTCTTAAGTGAAGTTCAAAAGGACAAGCTGATAGAAATCTGGTCAGCGATTCTGGAAAACGCAGGGGCGGCATCTGTCGATTTTCGTCCAGATTCTGCATCTTCTACACCATATACGGATCTTCCAAATGTATCTATTGTGAATGCGGATGACAGGGAGACTCATATAACGCCGCTGCCGAAAATAATCCTTGATTCAGAGAGTGTATCTTTTGTTGGGGATCAGGCGGTTTTTGAGGATGAGAATCAAGCGAAACAGGCAATCAATGATGTAGCACAGGAACTGCTGGCTCATCCGGACAATCAGGTGTATGTTGTCGGATGTACTGCATCTTTGCCGGGGAAGGAAATCTTTTGTCAGAACCTTTCGGAAGACAGGGCGCAAGCTGTAGTCAATGTATTAAAGGAATTTGGCATTCCGGAAGAACAGATAATGGCAGTCGGTATGGGAAATCAGGCACCCTGGCATCTTGAAGATCTGGATACAGAAGGAAATCAGATTGAATCCATTGCACAGCAGAATCGCTGCGTTGTTGTGTTAGACACTCAGGATCCGGAATATGCGAATGCAGTGAGAAGTTATTTGCATTTATCTTAAAATACAGAGGGTGAGGTATTGCCTGATGAAAAACAATAATGGTATACTTATGATGTTGGAAAAGAAGATGAAGTATCGAGAAAAATTATGAAAAATCATATTAAAATGGGAGGTAAAAAATGAAAAAGACATTTATTTCGGCGATTTCATTACAGGCAGCGAGAAACTTGAAAAGGTTCACATACCATCCGGATGGATTTGAACTCAAAAATAATCGGGAGACAAGTTTTCCGATTGTTCCGATCATTGCAGAACATATGGGGGAGCAAAAGGCGGATGTCTGTGTTATTGCCATTTTACCGGAAGGAAATGATGCGGCTGAGAACTTTGAAACATTTAAAAATGAATTGTGGGAGATGGGGTTAACAGACGAGAATGTGAAAGGACTGTCTCTGAAGGGAAAATCAAATGGAAGAAACGGAATAGAATTGCTGCTTCAAATTTTGGATGCCATTCCAGACGATACGTTAATATATTCAGATATTACGTACAATACAAAGCCGATGTCCGCTATGGTGCTCTGCGCAATGAATCTTGTTGAAAAGGTAAAAGATTCTGAAGTGGTTGGTATTTATTATGGGGAAATCCCAAGAATCGATGGTAAGCCTGAACCTGAGAAGGCAGCACTGTGTGACATTACCCAATTTAAATCAGTGTTGGATATCACCAATTATATGGAACAGCTGGAGATAAAAGATATCAGATCAGCATTGGGATATCTGTTGTTGCCATAGGAAGAGAAGACATGGAGGAAGAAAACATGGTGGAAATGGAATACATAAATTGTAAGTTGAAACCTGAGACGGAAGAAGCATTTAATGATAAGTATGGAAAAGTTCTGCACATGATCTCTGAAATGGATACGGATTTTGATCTTCGGAAAAATAGCCTGAATGAAATTTTAAACCGTAACGGAATAAAGTATGATGATTTTGTACTGGACATATTAAAGGTTAGTAATTCCTCATTTTATAAGCTGTTAAATCGAATCAATAATCCTGATTATGCGGATCGGGAAATAGTATATAAAAGAGAAGATCCATTAGTGTTTATGGAAACCGTCAAAGATGCGATTCGATATTATGACGAAAAGAAAGGTACATTTATAAGATGTGTTCGATTCATTTATGGAAGGGACAGAAGGGGAAGCAGTGCGGCTGAATCTGATGCGACCATGTATGGTGGCATGGGAGGATTAACTAAAAAGAGAGTTGATTTTGCCAAAATCATTAAGCGAATGGGTGAACTTACAATGAGTACGGGAGAAACGTATTGGGGAAAATTATGGGCTTATATAGAGGAAGAAGAAGAGTTTGCCGGGCTCATGACAAAAGAAGACTTTGAGAGTATTCTTTTATGTAAAAATATGGCAAATTCACAAACGGATGAAGACGGAAATGAAATGAACTTGGAAGAAACTGTGCGAGATGATAATCCTGAAACTGATCCTGCGGGAATGGCTCTGGTAAAGGCAAACAAAGATGACTGTAACAGACTGTTATCTAAGGCTGCGGTAGTGTTTAACGCATTAAATAAAGAGCAGTTGGTATACCCACAGTCTTTTATAACCAGAAATATTTTGAGCGAACTAAAATTTGAAAGTAAAAAAATAGACGGAAAAACTAAAAAAGTTCGTTATGAGAGTGAACCGGCAGGGGACATAAAGTTTTATAATCTAATTCTTCCAAGTGAATATATTCTCTGGAATAAACTTTTTAATCACAATTATCTGAACAGTGCGTTTAAGACAGAGGAAAGAGAAAATCCGGAAAATTTGGAGAATGTGTATTCCTGGTTGTTGAATGAAGATTACAGGACAACGAATGATTACATTGCGGAACTATTCGAAGTTAACAAATCGACGGTGTCCAGGCGGGAAAGAAATTACAAAGAAATGATGGAAGTATTAAAAGATGTGGAGTGGTGAAAAACTCATATCATGTTAAGAGCAGGTGGATTTTTCAGCTGCTCTTGATAGAGCCAGCTTCAAGTTTGGGGTAAACAGAAAAAACGATATAAGATATGTTAGTTATTGAGGGCAGATCCCGATTTTAGGGCTCTGTCCTTGCTTGTATTTGAATTATCTTTGCACCATAATTGCAGTTCACTTTTTTCGATTGTAACCATTTCGGTAGTCATCATTATCTGGTATTTCCAAAAGTTTCCACAAAATCATCAAAATTACAAAAATGCTCCTGAATTTTTCGGGAGTATTTTTTTGATTTTTGGAAACTTTTTGAAATAATGGATCCATATAAATAGTGAAGGGAAAATGGAATTGTAATCTGCTTCAGAATGAAACCTGAGAACGGTGTTCAAAGAGAATGAGCATTAACCATTGAAAAAATGGACGGGGATTTGAATGCGAGTACAATAGCCAAATAAAGAAAAAGGAGGGTAAGTAATGTGTGATTTCCTTATGGCATTAGGCGGTGGAGATGAAGTGGGAGCTTCGGCGTATTATCTGTCGGTTGATGGAATACATATTCTGTTAGACTGCGGGGCCAGATTGAAAGGAGAAGAGTTGTATCCGGATTACGAGCAACTGTTATATGAAATGAATGATTATTCGGAGCTTGACCTGATTTTTATCAGCCATGCGCATTATGATCATATCGGATCTGTTGCGAGAATTGCTTCCCTTGCACCAAATGCCGAGATTATTACAACAGAAGCCACCAAAAGACTGATCTATGCACAGCTTCTGGAATTCGGACGAATATCCGGGCGCAGGGAGTCAGATGGGATTAAAAATGAACGATATCGGAAGGCGCAGCTTCTTATGGAACGTATCCGGACAAAACCGGTGATGCAACCGTTTGTCAGACATGGATGTAAATTTACCATGATGCCGGCCGGTCATATGCCGGGAGCGGTTATGGTTTATATGGAAACGCAGCAGAGGAATCTTCTGTATACCGGGGATTTTAGTCTGACATCGATGTTCGGAATAAACGAAATGAAACTGATGGAAGATATACATCTGGATGTACTTCTTATGAATATGCCGAATGCATACCAGGAAAAGGAGGTCTGGGACCGGGTGATTTCCGGGGAGAACATCTGGAAACCAAAGAGTTCGTATAACGGACTGAAAGAGGTTATTCGAAAACAGCTTCAGCGGGGGAATAAAATCTATTTGACATCACGAAGTATTCCAAAGCATTTGGATTTGTTCTTTTTCCTGCAAGTATTTTTCCCGGAAGTCCCGGTCTATCTGGAAGAAAAAAGCCAGAAAGTAGCAGATATACTATCGGAGATGGGATATCAGGTATATGGACCCAACATTCATATTGCCGAAACGATTTCAGGGAAAAGTCACATCATAGTCGGACAGGAGGAAAACAGGGAGGGGTGTGTAGCGGTTTTATTTGATCAGTACAGCCTTCATGCATCGGTTTCCGAAGCACTCATGTTGATCAGAAAACTTGCACCGGAAACATTCTATCTGTTACATGCGCATCCGGCAGAAGGAAAGTTGTCACCGGAATATGCTTTACGAATCTTATTGCCTGCTACACAGGTGGTTCAGGTAAGAAATGGAGAAAAAAATTATTTAAAGAGGAGGGAAAAGATGAAATATCATCAGATATACCAGGCAGTCATGGAAGCAGAACGGAAAGTTGCTGAGAACCAGCTGCGGGAAGAACAAAAGGGGAAAGTAAAAACGACGGGAGAATGGCTTGCGATATATGGAAGTTTGTCCTATCCGGGTTTACATCCACATGATGCTTACGATAAACTACAGCAAATCTCGAGCCGACAGTCATGCATTTCGTATGAAGAGTATTGCAGATGTCTGCATAGTGTAAATCTTGACAGCGAAGAGAGAAGAAGATACGTGCTCAGCATTGTTGAGGAGGGCATCGGTTTACTGAAAAAGGCGTTGGACGGGAAGAAAGAGGCAGTCTTACAGTTCGCTGACTTTACAGGAAATCTGGATCAGCGTGACCGAAAAAATGGAAAATATTATTTTATCGGAAAATATATGGTCATATTTATGATCCTGCAGGATCCGGACCTGAAAAACAGTTCCTACCGGTCGATCGCGTATACCTTTGGAGCACGCTACTGCAACCGCGTGTTGAGAACTATCAGAGATCAGCTGATAAAAGAAAACGGGCTGAACAGAAAAAGAAAGTCAGCGAAGGATGTTCTGGTGGCAACAGAAAGTGTTCTTTCGGAGTCGGTAAAAGCAGAAAAAATGGCAACAGGAGATGCGTATGAACAGCTTCTATTTAAATATCATAACTGCAAAAATTCTCTGGAACTGGTGCAGGCAATGCTGGATGAACTGAATGAAACGGTAGATGAGACAGCGGCGGAGGCGAAAAACACGGCAATTGCGTCTTTCTATGTGAAAATGAATTCAGAAACTTACGGGCATCTTCTGGACAGCATGGAACTTGTGGAACGGAGAATAACAGACTTAAAAAAAGACCAAATAAAAATACCACCACAGTTGCTGCCGCTGACGATTGTATTTAAACAGTTGATGAAGTTTATCCGGGAAAGTGGAATTACTCCCATTGATCGTACAGGGAGGGAATTTGAAGCAGAGGTGGAAATGTTAGAACAATATACATATATTGGAGAACCATTCCACTGTTCCGATGAAAAGAAAAAGGTAGTCGTTGAAAAACCGGGCTGGAAGTATGAAAATATTATGATTTCGCTTCCGACGGTACGGGAAAAAGAAGAATAGGAGAGTATATTATGAGTGAAAAACAGTATTATGCCGCAATTGACCTTGGAACAACAAACTCTGTAGTGGCCTATGGGAATATGCAGAGCAATCTGATGAAACCGAAGGTTCTCGAACTGGACAGAAAAAACGAAATGGGAAGCAGATCAAGAGCTCCGCTGCTTCCGTCGGTTGTCTTTTATTACAAAAATAAAGACAACGAAATCCTGGCGGATGTAGGAGACTACGCCAAAAGCAGATATGGAACCCGTACAGGTTATGTATGTAAATCCGTAAAAACGTTAATGGGAGTTACGGATCAGGTACCACTGGCAGAGGAAATCCCGGATCAGACGCCCGCAGATGTTTCCGCACGCATTCTTTCTTATATGGTGAAATCTTCCAAACATAAATTATATGAGGAAGAATTAAATGACTTTATTATCACGGTACCGGCATCGTTTGATTCTGAACAGTGTCAGGCAACGATAGAAGCCGCACAGAAAGCCGGAATCAATGTTGATAATACACATGAAATCCTTCTGTATGAACCGAAAGCAGTCATTTATGATTTCATGCGGATGCAGGAATGCGGAGAAATCCCGTCTGACTTACTTCCACTGGATACGGAAAAGAATGTGCTTGTTTTCGACCTTGGCGGGGGTACATTGGATGTCACGATTCATAAAATCGGCTACACAGAGAACGGGGTACTGAATGTTAAAGATCTGGCAATCAGCAGATATACGTGCCTTGGGGGAGATAATTTTGACGAACTGCTGGCAATGGACATGTTAAAACGCTTTGAAAAAGAAAATAATATCCGGGTCAGTATCAGACGAAAAGAGGAAGTGATGTGTAAACTGAAGAAACTGGCCGAAAAAATGAAAATGGATTTATCAGAAGCATACGAGAATGCCAGAATGAATTCCCGTGAACTTTCCGATGATTATGAACTGGAAGTTATGGATGTAGACCTTTATGACTCATATGCCTACGAAGATATCTATACCAAAAGAGAGATAGAAAAAATTATCGCACCGCTGATGGGATATCGTTATAAAATGGCAGATGTTTCCAAGATTCAGCATATGGAGGAGAAAGAAATCAATAATATTATCTATCCGATTCTTGATGTGCTTGATAAGTGCGGAAAAGATGTAAAAATAGATGCTGTGATCTTGAATGGCGGCATGACAAAATTTTACCTGATTCCCCAGCGTTTGAAAGAATTCTTTGGCTTGGAGCCATTGGTAACAAACGATCCGGATCTTGCGGTGGCAAAGGGGGCGGTATATTATCATTATTGCCTTCACAAATATAAGGTAAAAAGGCTGGAAACTCCGGAGACAGTGGGGGACACAACTCCGGCCAGCCGTAGTTTCCAGAGTCCTTTTAACACAGGCACGATTCTGAATGACACGATCAACCTTGGGTTAAACGGGGGATATGTAAGCCGGCTGGTACCGGCAGGAACAGAACTGCCCTATCGATCGGAAGAAATCCGGGATACATACAAACTGGATAGAGCAACGGATCATCTGGGAATTGAAATGTTTCTGGGAAGAGGAAGTACGAAAAATCTCCCAAACCGCCGGATCGCGACAAGAACTGTCCGGTTTCCAAGAACATACCCTGCCGGCACACCGGTCAGCTTCCGGATTTATATCGATGCTATGAGAAGAATGACAATGGAAGCGTGGATTACAGGACAGCCGGACGGCAAAAAAATAATGGAAATGGACATGGCTTCTTTAAAAAGAGCAGCCAAAACCGATAATAATATTAATGTTACCGGGAAGATACACTTAAATCCAAGAAGTGAACTTCATGAATTAAAGATGCTCTCCGACCGGAACCGAAATAAACTGGGTCATGAGATGAATTCCGAAGTCACCAGAAGACTGGAACGAATCAAGCAGGCGGAGAACCCGGAGGATTTCTTTACTCCATGTATGGAGATTGCAGGGAGATGTCATCAGTCCTCATTCATGTTTGCCTACATTTACACGATCGCAGTCATGTTCAAGGACAGCTGGACAGACAGCCAGAAAAAGCAGGTATTGTCTTATGCAAGGCAGCATTTTACCCCGTATGCATCTTCCATCCGACAGAATTATTATGTGCTGAGAAAAGCGCTGGAGGTAGTGGGGCTTTTTGGCAGTAATTTTGCGGACTTCTGTACGGATTACATGGGACGTGTATGCGGAGACAGCACACAGTTTAAGAATGTGATTATCCAGCTGGTGATCCGATATGAAGAAGAGGACAAAAAGGTGGCGGATTTCCTGAATGAATTCTTCCGACTGTCCGATCTGAATCGCTGGACAGCAATCCTTATGGCAGAACGATTTGGGAATGGAACATCAAAAAAGAATCAGAAGTATTTGAAAAAATTTGTCCAAACCATCGCCCCGGGACTTGCCATAGATGATGAAAATCATACCTCCCAATACGCAGCACTCCTGATTGCGGAACTTTGCAGTGACGAAGCGGATAATCCGCTGCGTAAGGACAAAATGCTTATGAGATGCACAGAAAACGCATTAAAAAATTACCTTAACCGGGAAGAAAATTCTGTGTTGGCATCCGTAATACAAGATACGTGGAGAGGTTCCCAACCTACGGTTGCAGAAACAGAACTGGTTAACAGTAGTATGAGCTAACCAAGGGATAGAACCGAGGCCATCGCACTAATTTAGTGCGACAGCCCCGGTTTTCTGCATTCAGCCGGAAGTTCTGCCGACCATGACATCAGATGGTCCAGATCCGCCAGAAAGACTTTTAAATATGGCTCATGATGGATCAGATATTGTAGTACCTGGTCGGTCTTTGGCTTGGGAAGGACCACACAGCGGGCAGCCTGTTCCTTATAAACGCATAGATTAATTACGGCCACTAATCCTGAATGAATGTTCATTTCCTCGAAAAAGTTTCCATGTACACATTTTCAGGTTAGAGATTGCGCTGTGAATAATTCAGGATACATTATAGAAAAGTACGTCGACCTCAGCATGAGATTTTCAGAATGCAGGAAAATGTCCGCAAATCCAGTAAATATGCGGGTTACAGCGATTCTGACATAAAATAGGTCGACGTACTTTTTTGGGGAAAATAGTTGATTTTGAAGAGGAGGCATTTTTTTGTGATTTTTATGATTTTTTGGCAACTTTTTGAAATACCGGATCCATATCAATAGTGAAGGGGAAACGGAATCGTAATCTGATTCAGAAGAGGCAACCCGAAAAACGCTGTTCAGAATGACCATTGAGGAATGGGACAGGTACCTGAATGCGAGTACAAATCCACATAAAGAAAATTTTCTGATATGTAAATGAGCAATGTAGTAGAAATTGCTAAGATAATGATGCTACCAGAAATAAATTATTATGAAAGAAAGGCGTTCTTATGGCAAAACAGAAATATTTTACGGAGTATCCTGCAATCCTTAAGGAGAAGGCAAAGCATGCGGGAGTGAAAATTAAGAAGGCAGAATATTGTTTTCTGGACTATTTCATGTTCTTTCAGGAAGAAGCAGAATACTCTGAAGTTAAGCTTGAACTCTTGGAGGAGAGCGAGCAAGTGGTGATCAACTTTACTCCTCACATTGGTGAAACCATTCAGATGATGATGGATGCACATGATACGAGTGAGATTAAGTTTAAAGTTAAAGCTGCAAGTATTCCGGCAAGTTTTGTAGACTCTGTTAGCAGGAGTATTCTTACAGGTCGTTTTATTAATAACTATCTGGCTTTGGCAATTGCTCTTTTTATTTACTGATGTTTGTCGAACAGATCAACCAGATTACTCATGCTTTATCTGAAATGGGATATGAAGTACGGTTGATAAAGTCCGGATCGCAGAAAGTTAAGGCCATCAAGACCGTGTGTGAATTGACTGGATGGGGGCTCGAGGAGGCAAAAAACTTTGTCAATGCTACACCGGATGCGAAATTTAAGGTTGGAAGCAAAGATGAGGCTATGTATTGTCGTGCAGAACTTGCGAAAATTGGTGCTCAGGTCGAGATTGCATAAATGCCCTCAACAATAAACCACCTGCTATGCGATACTTATATCAGATTAAACAATATTGAAAGGGAGGAAAGAATATGTGGAACTATGGTTTTGGTGAAGAGGCAATGGTTAATTTCAGAGATTCAATCTCAGGTGTCGTAAGAAGACAGAACAAATGGGGGGTATACATTGATCTGAATATTGAAAATGATATCGGGGATCATGAGGAAATTATTCCGGCATTTGGTTACTGGAGTGGCAGTCTTCCTGCCGGTACAAAAGTTCTCTGTTCGATCAAGAGACCGGCAAAAGAAAATAAAGATATGCTGGTTAGTGTTGATTCTGTGTTTTATCAGGATGATATGGAAATAGCAGCGTAAGGAGGGGTATTATGATTACTATTGGAAATATATTTGCTACAGATCCGACAGAATTCGATGAAGTTTGGGTAATATGCTTTTCGGTTGATAAAATCCAGGAAATGTTTGCAATTGAGAATGTAAGACATGTTCCGGAGTTAGCTCCAAGAGAAGAGTTGTTCCGGATCTACAGGACACTTGTTCACGAAAACCGATGGAATAAGAGTTCTTTTGAAAAATATTACGTCCCAAGATTTCTAAAAGACATTCAAGACAGTTCTTCCATAAAACTTTTAAAGCAACTGGTCTGCCTGAGCAAAGAAAAGGAGATACGGCTGGCATGCTTTTGCACGGACGAGCATCTGTGTCATCGATCGATCGTGGCAGGTATTTTATTTCATATGGGAGCTGATATTCAATGCGAAGAGGAATACCATGTTTATCGAATAGATACATAAAATAATGCAGGCTTATGCTCGAGAAACAGAAGGAGAAATGATAAAAATGAAAGAAAATGTAAAAAAATATAGAGTTCTGATTGGAATGGCAATTTGTACGTTGTTGGTTGTATTCTACGCGGACAGCTGGCAACAAAAGCAATTTGCAATGGCGGATAAGGCATATATGATGATAGAAAAACAGGAATATGCAGAGGCAGCAGAACTGCTGGAGCAATACCTCGATGTTTCATGGACACCATACTGGAAAGCGGTCGAGCTGATAAACGGAAGCAACGATAAGCTTACCAGGACTGAAGCTGAGACGGCATTGCAGAAGTGTAGAGAAGCGATAACAGAGGGATAAAATAATATTGGGAGTATCCCAAAGTTTGTGTAAACCTCCAAACTGATGTAAGATAGAATTACTCAGTTTGGAGGTTTATTTTATGGCAAGAAAAAAGGATTCACCACAAAAAGCAGCGCTTAGAGAACTCATGGGAAACTACCTGAAAGAAAACAATGTAAAAGTAAAAGATGGAACAGATGTTAATTCCATTATGCGGGATATGATGTCTATCATTTTGGAAGGTGCCCTTGATCAGGAACTGGATGAAGAACTGGGATATTCCAAGTATGATTATCGAAATAAAGAAACCGATAATTCCAGGAATGGATATTCCCAGAAAACGTTACATACCAGTTACGGAGATATGGAGATTGATATTCCAAGGGATCGAAACGGTGACTTCGAACCACAGGTTGTAAAGAAGTATCAGAATTCGATTACGCAGGACATGGAAGAAAAGATCATTTCCATGTACGCAAAAGGAATGACTACTGCCGATATAGAAAGCCACATGCGTGAATTATACGATCTTGAGATCTCCGACAGTACTGTCAGCCGGATCACTGATAAGATCCTGCCAATAGTAAAAGAATGGCAGGAAAGGCCATTAGAAAGTGTGTATGCTGTTGTATTTATGGATGCGATCCATTTCCATGCCCGTAATGAGGGGCGGATTGTAAAACGTGCTGTTTACATTGCGATTGGGATCGATATGGAAGGACGTAAGGATGTCCTCGGAATGTATGTTGGTCAAAATGAAAGTGCCAGGTTCTGGCTCTCCATCCTGAATGGCCTGAAAAACCGGGGTGTAGAAGATATATTGATTGCGTGTGTGGATGGACTGACCGGTTTTCCACAGGCAATTGAAGCAGTATTTCCCCAGACCGAGATCCAGCAGTGCATAATCCATCAGATCAGGAACACCACGAAATTTGTTTCTTACAAAGAGATCAAACCACTTATGGCAGATCTGAAGCGTGTATATGCAGCTCCTACAGAAGAAGTTGCATTGGCAGAACTGGACAGCTTTGACGAAAAATGGAGCGGGAAATACCCTAAGATTGCAAAGTCATGGAAAGATAACTGGGCAAATCTTTCAACGTATTTTAAGTATCCGGAAGCTGTCAGACGTCTGATCTATACCACGAACACGATGGAAGGATTTAACCGCCAGCTCCGGAAAGTCACCAAATCCAAGACGGTATTTCCATCCGATGACAGTCTCTTGAAAATGCTGTATCTGGCCATGATAGATATCACCAAGAAATGGACGGGACACCGTCAGGATTGGGGACAGATCCATTCTCAGCTGGAGATTTTCTTCGAAGAAAGATTGGAAAGGTTATAAGCAGAATGCATGCTAGGCAGGGCTGGCACAGCCAGTCCTGCTTGACATGCCTTAAAACTGCATTATAATACAAACAAGGACAGAACCCTGAAAAACAGGTTCTGTCCTCGATAACTAATGACATATCTTATATCAGTTTTTTCTGTTTACACAAAACTTGAAACGCTCTCGGATCTGCCCTCAATAACTAATTTAGTGCGATAACCCCTTGGAGATTATTCGTCAACAAAATCCAACTCGGATTTCCATTTGTCCTTGAAAATGCCGAACACGGTCATAAGAATATCTTCGTCTTCCACAGAGATATAGGATTCTGTCTCATCGTCATTGCTTTCGAGACGCAGGATTGCAACTTCTCCATCTTCACTCCCAACCGGAAGAAGTACCACGAAGTCATCGCCTTTCCAAGAAATCAAATCCAAAAATTCAAAATAAACGTCGCGTCCCAATTCGTCTTTCAATCTAATTAAATTATCCATAGCAATTCTCCTTATCATGCATCACAATTGAATGTATTTTCGCGTTAATATTCCCTGAACTGAACAAATACAAACGTCGATGATTTCACTGTATTATTATTTTTATCTATTGTTTCCTCAACCATTCTGTGGCTGCATGCCGCCACAACCCTTACTCCTTCTTCTTTCAGTTTTCTTACGACATGATATACCATTCCCATCTCACCCTGGCACATAACACACTGTGGCTTGAACCTCAATATCTGTTCTGTACAGGTTTCTGCCAGGTTTATAAGATTCTCCCTGGAATCCTCCGGATTTATTAACGGAAATTTCAGATCCACTATTTCACCATATTTTTCAGCCTCTTTTCGCTGTTTTTCACTCCATAAACTGCTTGGATGATTTGAAAAATTAACAAACATTGCTTCTCCTCCTACCTAAACTATTTACTGTTATTTTTTATTTTAAAATACTTTTAATCAGTAGATAAAGTCCCACAATTATAATGAGACACGGCATAAACGCTTTTGCAACCGGTGCCAGAGCCATCAAACCGTTTCCAAGTAAAACTGCAACGGCTGGAAATATACAACAGATTATAAATAATAGAATTACAAATCTCATCGCGCCCTCCTCCTGATACCTGCATGCTCACATATAAGCAGATCACTCCGTCGCTAGGCGGCACGGTCATAATCGACAGTTTCCCGCCAATATCGATCCGCATCCATGCGAAGTGACTGTATAACATTCACATATTCCCGGAGCACATAATCTGCCTGAGCCGGAATGCGTCCGAGTATCTTATTTATTTTTTTATTTCTGCCATACCCAATCTTATACAATTCTTTACAGGTCAGGCTGAAACCACGCCCTTCCAGACAGCGGCCATTCTGGCGGAAAAATACAAAAACAGATCCTGAAAAATCTGTATCGAAAAGCCACAAACGCTCCTTCGTTCCGACAGGCTGATAATAGAAACTCTGTTTTCCTGGTAATGATACACATACGATACGGTCTTTTTCATGATGTTTTGCTTTCATCTTCTTCATGATTTCATCTCTCCTTTTTTCTTTATGCGGCTATTGTACTTGCATTCAGGTACCTGTCCCATTTCTCAATGGTTACTGTTCCTTCTGAACAGCGTTTTTCGGGTTATATTCTGAATCAGATTACGATTCCATTTCCCCTTCACTATTGATATGGATCCGGTATTTCAAAAAGTTTCCACAAAATCATAAAAATCACAAAAATGCTCCCGAAAAATTCGGGAGCACGATGCTTAACCTTTCAAAAAAACATACAGTCTAATGGTCTTTTGATAATTTTTATATTTACTTTTTCAATTCCTCATAGGCAATGTAAAACATGGTTGTGTTTCAAATATGTCTGGACGAAGTCATTGTCCTTACAAGGTGTCAATTCCTCATAGGCAATGTAAAACAACCGCATTTATCAGCTTTTTTCTTCATCATACTCCCCATCCTCTTCAAAATCAACTATTTTCCCTAAAAAAGTACGTCGATCTATTTTATATCAGAATCGCTGTAACCCGCATGTTTACTGGATTTGCGGACATTTTCCTTCATTCTGAAAATCTCATGCTGAGGTCGACGTACTTTTTATGCCATTTTAATCTGTTTTCGCCCAATAAACTCTCTTTTTGAGTCCCTTCATAGACTTACATCCCTTGATTTTAGTGGTTTGGAGGTCGACATACTTTTTTCTATAATGAATTTCATAAGACTCCATTTTCCATACACCAATAGAAAGAGCCAGAAATTTGCAATCACCAAGTTTCTGACTCACACTTTTAATATTCCTATCAATTGTCGCATCATCTACACATATTTATACGATTATGTCCACACCTTATAACTTCATAATTCAATTATTACGTTTGCACATATTTTATAAAAAATTATCTTTCGGTTCATATGTACCAAGAATCTCACGCTGTGAATATTTCAAGGAATCAAATCGATAAATAATAATGCTATCTTCTTCGGCTTTACATTCTTTATATAATTCAGACTTTAATTTTTTCAACTTTGCCTCAGTAATATGCCCTTCAAATACAGATTTCTGAATATGTTGAAGGTACTTTCTGCAAAGGTTTCGTACTTTTTTGTTTCTTTTGATATTAATGTCATATGTAAGAATCACAAACATGTTTTTTATTACTGTCATCACAACAAATATTTTCTTGTATAAATCATTAAAAATAAGCTTGTCACAGTATCTCCTTTGATTATAAAAACGTAATTTATCAATTCCTCATAGGTAATGTAAAACACTTCGGAAAGAATTTGCTGACTGGGTTAATAACCAAAACGGAATGTGTCAATTCCTCATAGACAATGTAAAACGCATATAAATTAGTAACGAATGATTTTTGTTTGTTAGAAGGTGTCAATTCCTCATAGGCAATGTAAAACAACTGCATTTATCAGCTTTTTTTCTTCATCATACTCTCCATCCTCTTCAAAATCAACTATTTTCTCTAAAAAAGTACGTCGACCTATTTTATCTCAGAATCGCTGTAACCCGCGCGTTTACTGGATTTGCGGACATTTTCCTGCATTCTGAAAATCTCATGCTGAGGTCAACGTACTTTTTATGCCATTTTAATTTGTTTTCGCTCGATAAAACCTCTTTTTGAGCCATTTCACAGGCCTGCATCTATTGATTTTAGCTGCTTGGAGGTCGACGTACTTTTCTATAATTTGTCCTGAATTATTCACAGCGCAATCTCTAATCTGAAAAATGTATACATGTAAATTTTTGTGGATACCTTTTCGAGGAAATGAACATTCATTCAGGATTAATGGCTGTAATTAATATATGCGTTTATTATGATAGCATAAACGAAAGGGGGAACAACAATGGATAAAAATCAGTCAGTCCTTCACATGAAGGGAATTCATACTCCGGAAATTTTCATCTGGTTCCACGGATTGTGGCACGGTAAGATTATCCATAGCGGAGGTCTTGATCCGGAGACAAATTGCATTGCATCTGCCTACGTAACTGCCCAGATTAAGAATTTCCGAAATGCATGTATTTTAAGATTTGAAAAAGCGGAAAGCCAGGGCTTTTGTCGTTGCTTTATATATAACAACTATGAAGTCGTATGTCAAGGACGAGTGAAAATATTATGAGAGCGTTTCAAGTTTTGTGTAAACAGAAAAAACTGATATAAGATATGTCATTAGTTATCGAGGACAGAACCTGTTTTTCAGGGTTCTGTCCTTGTTTGTATTATAATGCAGTTTTAAGGCATGTCAAGCAGGACTGGCTGTGCCAGCCCTGCCTAGCATGCATTCTGCTTATAACCTTTCCAATCTTTCTTCGAAGAAAATCTCCAGCTGGGAATGGATCTGCCCCCAATCCTGCCGATGTCCCGTCCATGCGATTTCTTCGGTTGGTGCTGCATATACGCGTTTCAAATCAGCCATAAACGGTTTGATCTCTTTGTAAGAAACAAATTTTGTTGTATTCCGGATCTGATGGATCACACATTGCTGGATCTCTGTTTGCGGGAATACAGTCAGTCCATATCGATCCCTATCACGATATAAACAGCCCGTTTTACGATCCTTCCTTCATTACGGACATGATAATGGATAGCGTCCATAAAAACATGTGGCTCTCAATATCGCCATAGCTGGTATGCATGTTTTTTTGAGAATGCCCGTTTCTGGTAATTGTTGGTTTCTTTATTTCGGTAATCGTACCTGGAATATCCCAATTCCTCATCTAATTCCTGATCCAATGCGCCTTCCAGGATGATCGACATCATGTCACGCATAATGAAATTGACATCGGTACCGTCTTTTACTTTTACATTATTTTCCTTCAGATAGTTGCCCATCATTTCTCTGAGGGCTGCCTTTTGTGGTGAATCCTTTTTCTTGCCATAAAATAAACCTCCAAACTGAGTAATTTTATCTTACATCAGTTTGAAGGCTTACACAAACGTTTGGATACTCCCTCTCCTTTTTGCATCCGCAAATTTAGTTATAAATTTTCTTCATCGTTTTGTGTTGTTCCAAAAGTTCTTCAACAATTATTAAACAAATGTGTCTTTGCCCTCACGGATATCCCTGATCCAATAATCAGCTTTCTATTGTTTGTTCCTCCCTTGCATTAATCACCTGAATTATTCCATCATTACCATGAGCTATGAAAACAAGTTCATCCATTGTATAATCTTCTCCCCAATATGCGTATTCAATTTTTCGATACTCTGGGGGCACAATTACATTGCCGTTATAATCAACAACTCCCATCAGATTGTCCTCTGTCCAGACAAAAGCAAATTGACCACTGTAAACGCAGGAAATTTTCACAAAAGATTCATAGCTTGCAATAATTCTTATTTCTTCTTCGTTTTGTTCAAATGGAAGTAATTCAAACAAAACTGCTTTTCCATCAACTACTGCACTTCCTAAGCATGTTACAGTGGGCAAATCTTGAATTATTTCTGCACCAGAAAAAATAACCTTATCGTCTCGGTTAATGATTTCCCATGTACCATCCTCTTCTTGAACTCTGCAATATAATCCTTGCATTTCAAATGTTAGTGATCCATCTTGATAATCTTTGGTTATTCTTTTCCCGTTTTCATCAATGTAATAGCATTTTCCCGATGTTTCTTGAACTCTTGCAGTCCCATCTTCAAATTTCGCTGCCTCTACAAAAATAGGAGCTGTCAGCAGACTGCCGTCTTTATTGAGGTATCCATATTTCCCGTTATCACCGATGTATCTTGCGACATTCTCCCAAGTGAAATAGAATTCATCTGTATACAGATATTTAAACGGACCCGCATCGATACCTGTTGGTGCATGATATATAGTGCCAAATTGGGTATACTCGAATCTATTTTCTTCAGATAAATTTTTCTCACAATCTGTTCCATATGCAATTTGTTCATTCATCTGGTTAATCTCTGGAACAGCACCTGTGACTATATATTTCCATGCCAAGCACGCAACTATAATCCCCAAGATCACCAAAACAACACTTAATACCATGTTATTTGTAAAACAATTTTTCATCTTCTTAATCATTCAACTACCTCCATACAATCAGATATATTATTCTCATAATACTTGAGTCCATGTTCTGCACCTGTTGACACCATCTCGTTCTCCTGAATCACACGATACTTCATCAATTTAAGAATACGCTTTCTCAGTTTGGGACGATCAATGTCATATCCTCTCAGGGTAATATACTCAAAAATCTGAAGCGAATTGAGATACTTATTGCAAGCAACTTGCTCTACAATTGCATGGTCGACGACGTCCAAAAACTCACGCAGTTCATCTACGCTTGCCATGCAGTACTGTACATGTGAATGCTCAATACGATCATCGTCTCTTGCCGCAAAAATCGGGTGTTCAGGTACGGTATATGCTGCCAGTTCTGTAGTCATTCTTCTGTAGGTTTTAGGATCATTCCACTTTGTATAATTCATCATATCTTTTCCCCTTTCTTACAGGTCATTCTCAATCATGGTAATAAGCTTCCGTTCCAGGTTGTCCTGCTCCAGATTTGCACAATAGTATTCGCAGAAATACTCAACAGTCTCCATCTGCTCTGTCGTCAGATAGTTCTGAACAAGTAGCAATCGGTTAGGCACGATTCCGTACTCATGACCAATGCGAGCAAGCTTATCAAAGTCACGAAAGTTCTTTCCGGACTTGATTTCGATCACATATACGAGAGCATCTGTGACATTTTCAATAATCAAATCGAATTCATTCTTCAGTTTGCCATCTACGGTTGCTACCTTCGTATTTGCATAGAGTTTGAACTGCTTACCATGCTTTTTCTCCAGCTTAGCAAGCACATCACCAACTACTTTGCGGATGGCAATTTCCATGTACTGACCATTGATCAACATCAGTGCCTTCGAACTTAACACGAGCCGACCACGAAGCATCTCACAGTCCTCACAATAGTGGACCTCAGCGATAACACCGTATAGATTCTGGCAAAGATCAACAATCCCTGTCTTTCCTTCGTTGGAAATATCGCTCAGACTGAAGTGAAAATCTTCTCTTTTAGCAGCAAACAGAATACGCAGTTCGTTGAGAAAGCCTCTGATTTCTGCGTCCAGCTTAAGCATTCTGAGTGCAAGTCTCTCCACCGCAGGCGGAACAAGATCAGCCTGCTTGGAATACTCGATTTTGATGTTCTGACTGCTCTTTGTCAGTACATTGGATACAACATTCATGTTTTTGGCAGATATCGGTCTTAATGCAGTTGCGTTGATCATACTTAAACCTCCTTTTTCTTTATGTGGCTATTGTACTCGCATACAGGTACTTGTCCCATTTCTCAATGGTTACTGTTCATTCTGAACAGTGTTTTTCGGGTTGCCTTCTGAATCAGATTACGATTCCGTTTCCCTTTCACTATTGATATGGATCCGGTATTTCAAAAAGTTTCCACAAAATCATAAAAATCACAAAAAATGCTCCCGAAAAATTCGGGAGCACGAAACTTAACCTTTCAAAAAACCATACAGTCTATTGGTATTTTGATGATTTTTATATTTACTTTTTCACTTCCTTATAGGCAATGTAAAACAGAGTTTTCAAATGCATGGAGAGAAATAAAGAGTGAGGAGATGTGACAATTCCTCATAGGCAATGTAAAACGTAAAATATGTTAGACCGAAATTTAAGGAGGAGATTGTGACAATTCCTCATAGGCAATGTAAAACTGCTATATGGCAACAATAATCGTGAGTACTAACAAAGCAGTTTGTGACAATTCCTCATAGGCAATGTAAAACTTATGAGGTATGTTGTACTATTTATAAGGGGTTCAAGTGACAATTCCTCATAGGCAATGTAAAACGCAATTATGGAATTGATAAGGATTTAGTTAAAAAGAGAAAGTGACAATTCCTCATAGGCAATGTAAAACCAAAATTTGTCGAAAAGCTTCATTATGATAAGGTGTGACAATTCCTCATAGGCAATGTAAAACATATCAACTGATTCGCTGAAAGTGCTGAAAGTAGTGTGACAATTCCTCATAGGCAATGTAAAACACAGCAAAAAAAATTGAGTTTCTCGAAACGGATGAGTGACAATTCCTCATAGGCAATGTAAAACAACCGTATTTATCAGCTTTTTTCTTCATCATACTCCCCATCTTCTTCAAAATCAACTATTTTCTCTAAAAAAGTACGTCGACCCATTTTATGTCAGAATCGCTGTAACCCGCATGTTTACGGGATTTGCGGACATTTTCCTTCATTCTGAAAATCTCATGCGGAGGTCGACGTACTTTTTATACCATTTTAATCTGTTTTCGCTCGATAAAAACTCTTTTTAAGCTATTTCACAGGCCTGCATCCCTTGATTTTAGCTGTCTGGAGGTCGACGTACTTCTCTATAATTTATCCTGAATTATTCACAGCGCAAGGGCATTATTTCCATGGGGAATCAGATTACGAATGCAATCCATTTTAACTGCTATGTTACATTGTTAGATCAAATGTAAATATAAGAATCATCAAAAGACTAACAGAATATCTGGTTTTTTGAAAAAGTAAGAATTGTGCTCCCGAAAAATTCGGGAGCATTTTTTTCGATTTTTGGCAATTTTTTGAAATACCGGATCCATATAAATAGTGAAGGAAAAATGGTATTGTAATCTGATTCAGACTGTAACCTGAAAACGGTGTTCAAAGATCAGTGAAAAATAAGGAGGTATATATTATGTGAAACTGGGATTATGAAGAAGTAGGTACTAATATTCGTGATGGTGTCAGAGATACCGTAACAGGTGGATGTAGTAATTGTTTAGGAGGACTAAAGATGAATTTTACATTAAATGATATTAATTCTTTTATTGAAGCTGAAAAGCGTAAGGAAATACTGCCAAGAGCGGCTTTCCAGGAAATTGCAGTAATTAATTTCTGCGACACGCCGACAGAAGAACTTATGGCAACTTTTGAAGTATGTAGATATGCTAAAGCGCCTCAGTGGTCTTCAAAGGAGTCTTCTTATCAGGAATTCAGACGTATGCTTGAAGATGGTCAGATTGACATTTTGCAGATGACGAGTAGACAGAGATTGCTGTTTTTAACCTGTTTGTCAGATTCGACTTTTCAGAAAAAAATGATAGTTAATGCTGCCGAAAATGAAGAGCATTTCATTAAGCTACGAAAGGCATTGACGATTATTTTACCGGTACTTCGCAATAGTACTTCATATACGGCTGAACAGATGAAGGTGGCGCGTCACATTGCTGTTATGTTTATGGAATGTAATCAAAAGATGCTGAACTACAGATATAATATCAAATTTGTAAAACAGATTGTGGATAGAGAGAAATTTTGATTTCTGTAATTTCAACAAAATGTTTCAAAAATTTCAAATTTCTGTTTCCAACCCAAAGATTTTCAAAAGATGAGGAAACTCATTTGCTATGAGATACTTATAGCAGATCAAAAAACAAAGCATTGAATGAGTGAGTTATTCACTCGGAAAGGAGTAGTTTATGGCTGAGAAAAGTGTTTTTATCAGCAAAACGGAATATCCGTTTTTCGAAGAGGTTCATGTGAATATTGAATGGTTTGGTGGTTTTGCTTTAAGCCAGAAAAGAAAGTGCGAGATTGGTTTACATCAGAATTTTCTCGCAAAATTTCCTGGTGAAAAGATTCTGGAGATTTCATCTACAAGCCTGGTATCCCTTGGTGCGAAACTTAGTGCAATGAATCTGAGTAAAAGAACACAACGGGGAATTACCACCGTAGAAAGTGCATTTCAGGCATCCCGTATTTACAGCGATGGTACACATACCGTTGGACCATTTCCGGAATACTTATTCCTTAATGGGAAGGAATGTAAAAAGCTTGTGAAGCAGGCGTCTGATGGAATGCATTCGTATCAGTATGTATTTGATGACATGGTATTTTATGCACCGATGCATCATATTTCACAGTTCTATGATTTCGTATATCTGAATGCGCTTCTTGAGCCTGAAAATCAGGAGGTGAGAAATCAGCTCTTACAGGGAAAGTACACAGCCTTTACTGATTTAGCGACGAAATCATTGAATTGTCAGGCAAGATCAGCTGCGATATTTGTTGGTCTGGTCAAAGCGGGACTGATCGATGAGGTCAGAAATTATGATTCTTATCTGAAACTGTTTAGAACACAGCCGAATGGTAAGGCTGTAGGTCCGGAGTCATATGAAAGGGTACAGTTTTTGTATAAAACTAAGGTAAAACTTTTCACACCGGTTATTCCTTGTAATTTCTATAAAACGGATGTGGAAAATTATTACTTGGTTCATTGCAGCAAGCTGACAAATAAGAAAGAGCCGGATAATTATCTGGATCTGAGATGTGGATAAATTTTAATCATAATAAATATAAAAATTTAAAGGAGAAATTAATCATGAAAGAATATACATCTACAAAAGAAATTGTAAATATTGTTAAAGAAGTTCTGGAAGCGGATGATTTCAGATATTTTTTGAATGAGGAACACGGGGTTTTTGAATTTGTCAAGAAAAATTGATTAAAAAGAAAACAGAAAAATAAATAAGGAGAACCGAAGGATATGATGAAAAAGGATAATAAGATAAGAAAGAACAACAGAGGGATAAAAGGTGTTTTACTGGCGCTGGTGATAATCTTGCTTGGGATTGGAACAGGAGAACTCCTTGTATATCTGGGTGTCGTGAAAATCCCTGGTTTGAGCCAATCGGAAACAGATGAAAAGACGGTGGAAAGTAAATCGGCGAAAAAGAATTCCGGAAAGACACAGACATCCGACCAGGAATGGAAAACGGCATACGCACAGTTCCTGCGGAACGGAGGGTATAAGAGTGATATGCCAGGATGCGACGCACCACGGTTTTTCGTATATGATGTTGACGGAGATGGTTCGATGGAACTGATGATTATACGGGCTGCATATTCTGTAGTAGGAGGAGATGTGTATACTCTTGTGAACGGGAAAGTAGTACATGCCGGAGGAACATCCGGAACTTATGGAAGTTTTGCAAGTTATCCTTCGGATGGACTGCTCCTGTCGAGTTACGGTCACATGGGAGTAGACCTGGAAGAATATTTTACACTGTCGGATGGAAAACTCGTTTCACAGGCAAGATGGATATCCAGCTTTACAGATGGTGAAACCTGGTATCTGAATGATCAGGAAACAATACAGGAGGCGTACGAAAACTGGAAGGAAGAACATGTAAACGGAGAAATTTTTGCTATAGAGTATAACGATGCTCACCCGATTACAGAGGAAAATATACAGGCGTACGTGAAATAAAAGGTGCGTTTGAGTATATAAACCGACACAAGGCGTGACACATATTGTGGAGATACATAAAATGTAATAAATATATAATATGTAGAAAATAAAAGGAACCGGAGGAGAAAAATGAAGTGTACAAATTGTGGTCTCGAACTGCCACCAGGAAGCAAATTTTGTGAACGATGTGGAAGCAGGTTACAGGAAGAAACGAATCAAAACGGCAACCAGGTGACAGGAAGATGCAGAATATGTGGGGCGGAATTGAAAGCCGGATATGCGTTTTGCGAGAGGTGCGGAGAACCGGTATCTGCATCCTATTCTGACCCATCAAGAACGGCACCTCTTCCTCAAACGGGACAGCCAGGAAAAAAGAAATGGGTTGTTCCGGTGGTTGTAGGACTTTTGACCCTTACCCTTGTTGGGGCAGGAGCTTTTGTAATCCTGTGGAACTCTGCAAAAACAAATGAAACCGAATCGGTAAATGAGGATACCGTTGCTGAAGCAAATGACAATGAAGAGGAAACAAATGAAATTGAAAGTACCGATACAACTGATCCGGTTGAAGAGGAAACACAGACAGAACCGCCGCTGTTTTCAAAACGAATCTGGGATTATGATGGAACGATATACACCAGTTATGCTATGGACAATACAAACTGGACAAGCCTGACCGGAGATTATCACGATACGTTTATTGCATGGAAATAGTAGCGTAAGGAGGGAGCATGTTGACGAAGATAAAATTCTTTCAAAAAGACACAACAAAAAAAGATATTGTATTGGGAATCTTACTTGTATTAGGACTGATCTGGCTGAATACGTTTATTCACCAGAACAGTTTCAGTGATACCTATGGAGATTTCTATTTCCTGAAAAATTTTGCAATCACTGCACTCTGTACAGGCTTCTTTTTCTTTCTTAAAGAGCTGGTATTTGATTTTGAAATATTTGGTGATGACACAAGAGCTTGTGTAGCAGGTACGGCTGTTACCGGAATACTGATGATGCTGGCTCTTTTACTGGAAATGGGAACGGATTACGTTTCGATTTATACACAGAAAGAAATTGTATTGGGGACGTTTATAATTCATAAAAAATATGTATATGGTGTATGGACGATTGTATGGTTTCCGCTTCATATAGACAAGATTTTTGCAAGGATGAGACAGGAACGTTTCAGATTCCAGTCGATTCTATATGGCTGTATTTCTATTATTGGACTTACTTTAGAGGGAATCCTGCTGTTCGGACCGATGGCAAATATATGGCTGATAGATCTTGTCGTTTTCAACAGTGCAACGCTGATTCTGGCAGTCTGGAAATATGCAATCAATGATGCACGGCTTCGTAAGGGGGAAATTGTCGCCGCTGTTCTTTCCTATGTGATATTCAGTGTGTATTTGTTACTGTTACAATGCAACAACTGGGGGAAGGAATTTTCTACTTTCATGTGTGGTGAAAACTGGAATGAGATAAAAGCGGTCATCCGTGAAGTCGTTGCTCATGCATCATTTTGGGGTACATCCGGTTATCTGAGAAATTCAGCTTCCGTGCATTCGTGGCTGTTAAACTGGAACAAACCGATTCTGCAGTTGCTATATTACGGGGGATGGGTTTCAGTAATTGCAGTGCTGCTGGCAATGGTATGCCTGTTGTGCGTGTTGGTTAAAATGCTTGGAATAAAGGATGGACGAATTCATAAAAACTGGCTGCTCTATGCAACGGCAACCGTGATGTTTTTTAATGATGTGGTGTCAGGTACACTGTATGCTTTTGGATTTCCCTGCCCTGTAGGATTGCCTTTTCTTAGGCAGACAGGTACCACAGACTGGATATCATTTACGTTAATTGTATTCTGTGCCCTGGAGAATCTTCAAATACAGAAAAATAAGCACATAGATAGCGCATTTGTCTTGGCTGAAACACTACTTGGCAAACAGGATTCATACCAGATTTTCGATGAGTTTGATGAGCCATACAGAGAAGAACTATGGCATGATGAGGTAACGATTATCGGTACTGGCTGCGAAATCTCATGTGATGCATACTGGTGTGAACTGGAAGACAGAGAATTCTGTGTATTTAAGCCTCAAGATTTTCGAATTCGTGAAAAACGATTTATTCTTGAATTTGTTGAGGATAGATGGATTCTTCCGGATGATCCGGAAAATAAGATTAAACAACAGATTTGCCAGTGTTATGCAAAAGTTAATGTGCTAAGGTGCATGGATGAGGAGGTGGAAGATAGAGATGAAAAATTTGATGACGAAGACAGTGAATTTTTTTAAGGAAAATATCTGTTTGGCAGCTATAGTTGTGGGGCTGCTGGTTCTTGTATGCATTACAGGATGGGAATTCAGCTTACATGTTGCAAGGAACGCTCAGAGTAATAATGCGATTAACGTGTTATATGAAAGAGATGCAGGGATAGCATCGGAAAGAATAGCGTTTTAGAAGAGAAAAAACCTGACACAAAACAGGACACAGATTGATAAAAAACAACTGGAATCTGTAAAATAGAATTAACAATTACCGTGAAAAACAAAAGAAGTGCGAAAATAAAATGTTTAAAACGAAGGAGGAAAACACATGAAAAGAATGAAACAGTTTTGCAGTCTGCTCCTCGCAGGAACGATTCTGGCAACCAGTTTGACTCCGATGCCGGTCAGTGCCGCATCGTGGAAAAAGAACAGTGTAGGCTGGTGGTATGAGGAAGATAACGGAAGTTACCCGGCAAACCAGTGGAAACAGATCAACGGGAACTGGTACTGGTTTAACAAGAACGGGTATATGGCAACCGGCTGGCAGTACATCGGGGGAGACTGGTATTATTTCCAGTCAAGCGGAGCGATGATTGGACAGGGCTGGCACGTCATTAATGGAAATTGGTTCTATATGTATGCAAGTGGAGCGATGGCAGCAGACACCTGGATCGGCAATTCTTACGTGAACAGCAGTGGAGCGTGGGTACAGGGAAAGACGAAAGTACAGGAAGGCTGGGTGCAGAGCGGAAGCCGCTGGTGGTATCGCCATGCGGATGGAGGCTACACGAGAAATAGTTGGGAAATGATCAAAGGCCAGTGGTATTTCTTCGACAAAGACGGCTGGATGGTAACCGGCTGGAGACAGATCGGAGGCGACTGGTATTATTTCCAGACGAGTGGAGCGATGGTTGGAGAAGGCTGGCATGTGATTAATGGAAACTGGTATTACATGTATGCCAATGGTGTCATGGCAACAAACACCTGGATTGGTGGATATTATGTAAATTCATCAGGTGTTTGGACAGATCCGAACAGTAAAAACTACATATCGGAGGCACAGGTGATCAAATATGCGGAAAACTATTTTGGAAGAAAAAATGGAGAGATAGTAAAGGCAGGCAGTGATGTGTATGAATATGTAATCTGGGTGGCCGATGAGCCGACGGAAGATTTCCCATATTATTATGTGTTATTACAGCGATATGTGAATGGAGATCATTTTACACGGGTAGGAATGATCTATGTAAATGCGAGAACGGGTGAATGTACGGAGGCTGACTATTAAAAGAGAGAAGGAGGAATTCGAATGAGAAAAGCAAAACAATTATGCAGTTTACTTCTCGCCGGAACGATTCTGGCGACCAGCCTGACTCCGATGACGGTCAGCGCCGCATCGTGGAGAAAGAACAGCGTAGGCTGGTGGTATGAGGAGGACAATGGAAGTTATCCGGCAAACCAGTGGAAACAGATCAACGGAAACTGGTACTGGTTTAATAAGAATGGATATATGGCAACCGGCTGGCAGGATATCGGGGGAAATTGGTACTACTTTCAGTCAAGCGGAGCCATGCTTGGGCAGGGCTGGCATGTCATCAATGGAAACTGGTTCTATATGTATGCAAGTGGAGCGATGGCAGCAGATGCCTGGATCGGCGATTCTTACGTGAACAGCAGTGGAGCGTGGGTACAGGGAAAGACAAAAGTACAGGAAGGCTGGGTGCAGAGCGGAAGCCGCTGGTGGTATCGCCATGCGGATGGAGGTTACACAAGAAATGGATGGGAAATGATCAAAGGCCAGTGGTATTTCTTTGGTAAAGACGGCTGGATGGTAACCGGCTGGAGACAGATCGGAGGAGACTGGTACTACTTCCAGACGAGCGGAGCGATGCTTGGACAGGGCTGGCATGTGATTAATGGAAAGTGGTATTACATGTATGCGAATGGTGTGATGGCTTCCAATACCTGGATTGATTCAGACTATGTGGATTCATCCGGTGCCTGGTTATACAGAGCGGATAAGAAATGTAGAACTGTGTATGCACAGTTTTTGCGGAACAAAGGCTATTTGAATCAGGAAAAAGGTAACAAGGATCCAAGATTTATAATGTTCGATATGAATGGTGATAAGGTTCCGGAACTTGTTATTATACACAATATAAATCATTTGTCTGGTGGATATATCTACACCTATTCAACGGACGGAAATGTTTCCTATGCTGGCTGGGTATATGGGTTATATGGAAGTGTTGCAGCGTATCCGTCTGCTGGTCTGATTGAGTCCGCATATGCACATCAGGGAACAGATCTGGAAGAATATTTTTCTTTGGAGAATGGTACGTTGGTTTCTAAGGGGAGATGGATCAGCAGTTACCTGAATGGTACACAATGGTATCTGAATGATGTGCAGACATCACAGAGCCGCTATGAAAAATGGAAAGCAGAACATGTAACGGGAGATAGTGTATGTCTTACATATGATACTATGTATTCAATTACAGAAAAAAATATACGTACTTATCTGGATTGGTAAGAGAAGACTCGGATTCTCCATGACAATCATGTTGTGAAGGTAAAAATAGTATTTAGAAAATAAAAAGGTTTTTCTATGATGAAATAAAAATCATGGAAGAACCTTTTATTTTCACCTGTCCTTGACATACGAATTCATAATTGCTATATATAAAACAATGGCAAAAAGCCCCGGCGATTCGCTTAATCGCGTAAATAATAAACTGAACCAGAAAGGTGCGAGATAAGATGATCTGTAAATACGAAGACTACCTGAAGGAACCATACGTTCTAACCATCGAACAAATGCAGCAAATACACAACGATCTGTTAGCCGATCTCGACAACGATCCTGAAGCATTGGAATTATACGAAGAACTGATTGCAGCCGCCACAAAATACGTTGCAATGCGTGCCAAATGGCTGCAGCTGCCCCGACAGGAAAAAATGGATACGGATTCCCTGAGGACTTCTCATCATGATTCTGTCATCACCCATTTCAATATGCTCGCAAGGTATCTGCGCATGCAGGGTAAGAAAGCTGCGTGGAGGGATGCACTTGGGGATGAGAAAGAAAATAAATACGGCAGAAAAACGATTGGTGATTTCGCGTGCTACCTGGTGTTTATGAATAGCATTTGCGCGCGGTAGTGAAAAAAGAGCTGTTTTACGAGATGAATTTCATATGAACCACAAGCCCCCGGTAAGTTGTAGGTAACGAATACAAACAATTTACCGGGGGGGGTTGTATAAGGGATTGACTGTGAGAGAATATAAAAAATAGGTTAAGGGGATTCATTATCCTTCACACACCGGAATCTGAATCTCCGTCACAAACTGTTTCGGATCATTCGTCAGCACATAATCGATCATAGTTACCTCTCTGGAAAATCCATTGATCATCAACCGGTGTTCCCGGATATAAGCCAGAAGTTTCCGATAATAAGCCGGCGCTTCGTTATGACTTCCGCAGAATCGAATAGAAACACAGGTCTGTCCGGGGAGTTCCTCAGTGATGCCCTGGTAGCGGTCTTCTGGTTCGAGGAGCAGAAAAACGGTGTCGTAGACCTGGTAAGCGTCGGCTTCCAAATGTTCTTTGGAGATGTCGAGCCCGACTTTTCCGAGAAAAACCAGAGTCTCTTCCTGATCTTTCTGGAGTGTCCGGATCGAAGTCTCCAGATAGGTTTTCGGGGAGAGATGATTGCGGATCCAGGTGATCCGTCTCGGCGGAGTCTGAACCAGTGTAATCGTATCCAGCCGGGAGGAGAGTGCATCTGCCAGTCCTTCGAGCCGGGTGTTGATCTTTTGCTCGATAATCTGAAGTTCCTGCTGTTTCTGGCGGACGGTTTCCCGTTGCTGGATCAGCATTTCCTGAATTTTCCCCACATCTTTATTCTGAAGAAAATCCGCGATGTCTTCGAGCGGCATATCCAGGGCGCGAAGATAACGGATCGTATTTAACCATTCAAACTGTTGGACGCCGTAGTAGCGGTAACCGGAATCCGGATCCGTATATTCCGGGCGGATCAGCCCTAGAGCGTGTCTGAAAAATCATTTCCGCAATCTGCAAGCCCCACTTTGCGGTA